>Ga0065711_1002900_pt1 | contig 32993 bp, 33 predicted proteins | sample Hoacrofraction12_FD_59098 | JGI IMG/M metagenome (GOLD analysis project Ga0065711, IMG submission 59098) | Hoatzin crop microbial communities from Cojedes, Venezuela - Epithelial fraction 12 v2 (version 2) | ecosystem: Host-associated > Birds > Digestive system > Esophagus > Crop | place...
GGAAGCAGAGGAAGTTCCGTCTGAACATGAGGAAGAACTTCTTCCCTCTGAGGGTGACGGAGCACTGGCCCAGGCTGCCCAGGGAGGTTGTGGAGTCTCCTTCTCTGGAGATACTCAAGACTCGCCTGGACGTGGTGCTGTGCAGCCTGCTCTGGGTGACCCTGCTTCGGCAGGGGGTTGGACTGGGTGACCCCGAGAGGTCCCTTCCAACCCCGAACATTCTGTGATTCTGTGCTTCTGTGACAGCAGTCTGTGTTTTATTTGACGTTTTTATATTGGCGTACCAGCAAGTTCGTCCATCTTCAGGGAGCTGCCATGATATAACTGATGGTAACTAAGATCAATAGCTCTGTTAATAAGCTACCACATGGCACAGAATCCTAGCTATCTTGGCTTTGGCAGCGATGTATTGGATTTCAGTTTCAGAGGCAAGTCTGGCCTATGAATACGGATCTGAAGAATAATCCATTCTGTTGCTGTCATGATGTTTTGAAATAGACCCTTCTTTGTAAACCAGAGTTTATGAAATAGAGTTATAAAATCTTTGCAAAAAATTTGCTGAATTATTTGTTTCGTTTTTATGCTAAGATTATAGTTTTCTAGTTTCTGAAGACTGAAACATGCATCTTTTTATGCTCACATACAGGGTGTGAAGGAAATAGCAGAAACATGGGAACACCTGAAATTCACTGTACAAATGTACTTCAAAGGCACTGAGGAGCGAGGCTTTATTCTGGGATCTGTAGATGAAATTTTAGAGATTCTTGATGACAACAGTGTCAATCTTCAGAGTGTTTTGGGCAGTCGGTTTGTGGGTCCTTTCCTTTCAACCGTTCACCACTGGGAAAAAACTCTCTCATTGATTGGTGAAGTAATTGAGGTAGGGAGGAAAGTGCTGAGCTAAATAATTAATGTTTATTATTTATAATCAGGGGTTTTAATTTTTTAAATTTTTTTTTTAATTTGATGGTAACATTTGATTCTTAGATCTGGTTGGTGGTTCAGAGAAAATGGATGTACCTGGAGAGCATCTTTATTGGTGCGGATATCAGGTCACAGCTTCCAGAGGAAGCCAAAGTATTTGACAGCATAGACAGGATGTTTAAAAAGGTAAGTAACTGGCTTGACTTGTGATGACCATAATTACTCAGTGCATTTTGCTTCCAGTTCCTTAGCTGACTGTGGTCTTCTGTGTCCTTTGTAACACTGAGAATGGTGTGTTAAAATGAATTGAATATGAGATTGGGGAACCCAAGAACTCGTGTTTTACTGCATATCTGTCATAAACAGAAGATGACTTCTGTTTAGCTAAGCTGGGCAGAGTTGTGATCCTTGGCTGGCCATACGGGACAGGCAGAATTCCCTTTTCCTTTCATTGGACACGTCTTTTTACCTTTACCACAACAGTAAGAATCTTAGATGTGTTTCTGTAGGTTGAGGACCTACATACATGCTAAAAAGCTTTGCTGGTATAATGGCACTGTTTCCATACTGAACACATACTCCTGGTATGAATATGGCTTACTTTTCTTTTTTCCATCTGCAAAATTGAGATAGTACTGTGATTCTGGAAAGCTTTGTTTGTCCTTCACGTCAAGTACCACTGTATACAGTAGCAAAGTCAGGTATATGCTTACACTTGCGTGACTTGGGATACAGCCTTGTCTTGCTTATGCTTGCTTTTTAGTAGTATCTCCATGCTCTCAGCTTTGAAAGCATACTATCTCCACGTTTTCATACAGCACTGCTGCAATAGGAAACCATATTTAAAACTCTGTCTAATTCACTTCTGCAAGAACCTACACTGCTTGAGCTGCTTGTGTGCTTTGTCAGTAGTTAAATGCAATTTAGTATAAGCCATTGCTGTTCGGTATTTTTTTTCTTTGTTTTCTCCCTATGTAGATAATGGATGAAACTGTAAAAGAACCAACAATAAAAAAATCCTGTGAAGCCCCAAATCGTCTGTCAGACCTCCATCATATAAATGATGTGCTGGAGAAATGTCAGAAAAGCTTGAATGATTATTTGGATTCCAAGCGAAATGCTTTCCCAAGATTTTTCTTTATATCTGATGAGGAGTTGCTTAGTATCCTTGGCAGCAGTAGCCCACTTTGTGTCCAGGAACACATGATAAAGGTACAATGTCTGGCTTTCCACATTGCCTTGTGCTTTTAGGTGCTTTAAAAAGTTTTAACAGACTATACTGTACATGCTGTTGAGGGTACACTAATATTTATTGCATACAAAGAGCATCCTAGCAGCATGTTGAAGAAGCTTCTGAATAACCAAATCAAATCTGATGGATAGTCTCTCCTGGCTCTCATATCGGCCAGCAGCAGTTATAGTAGAGGAACGTTGGTAGAGGAGCATTCAAGATACAGCAGAATGATCAATCATTAATGAATCATTCCTGTAGCTCATGATAGATCTTTATTTTCTAGGAAAAAAGTCAGTGTCATTTGGGCCAGATCATCTGCTTGTTTACCCTGCAGTTGGGCTGCTGAGCTATATATCAGCATTTGTATTTGATTACTTACGAGTCAGATCTATTTCTCTTAAGAGTCCATGGAAATTTTCTTTCAGGATTAAACGGGGGCTAGATACACTTCCATCTTTGAAGCTTGGTTTCTAAAATGCCAGTGAGTTTCTTTGTTGGTTCATTTCAGATGTATGATAACATAGCCTCCCTGAGGTTTCAGGATGGCGATAGTGATGAGAAAATTGCAACAGCCATGATTTCAGCTGAGGGGGAGGTGATGGAGTTCCGGCGGGCTGTAGCTGCAGAAGGCAGAGTGGAGAACTGGATGACAGCAGTGCTGGCAGAAATGAGACGAACGAACAGACTCCTTACTAAGGAAGCTATTTTTCGATACTGTGAAGACAGAAGCAGGTGAAACAATCAGTGTCAAGGATGACACAAATACCTTATATGTTATTATGAGGCTGTAGCAATATAGAGAAATGAAGACTAAATTTTTAATTTTTTACACAGTTTAGCCTGTATTTCTGTATGTGGAGGGATATAAACACATGCATATGCAGTATTTTAACTGACCAGAAGAAATTGCTATCTATCGTATCTAATTTCCTAAGTCTTGCTTTTTATTTTTAGTGTTGTCTGCACAGTATGTTTTTCTCACTATGAATTCCACTTGGCAATCTCTACACATGGAATAGGCAGCTTTTCTATCAGAGTACTTCCTAGGCTTTCGAAATACTACAGCACACCTTGACAGAATACTGTACATCTCTGTAAAGTTTGGCTCATGGTGTAGTTGTTGCAGAAATAAGAGGGACCTCTTTTTTTTTTCCTTTTTTCTTCTTTTTTTTTTTCTGTCTGATCAGTTACTTGGAATAAACTAACTCAAACTCCTTCTGTATATGTATTTCCCACAGAGTTGATTGGATGTTACTCTACCAAGGCATGATGGTGCTGGCTGCTAATCAGGTGTGGTGGACTTGGGAGGTAGAGGATGTCTTTCGCAAAGTGAAGAAGGGAGAAAAACAGGCAATGAAACTTTATGCTAAAAAAATGCACAAGCAAATTGATGACCTGGTTACCCGCATTACAATGCCTTTGAGCAAAAATGACAGGAAAAAATACAACACTGTTCTCATTATTGATGTTCATGCCAGAGACATTGTTGATACATTTGTAAGAGACAGGTAAACACCGCCCCCAACCTACTGAGAAAATACCAAATGCAGAAATTGTGTTTCCATTCTTTTACCTCATGTGAGCAAGTCTCTCTTGTGTAGCATTCTGCAGGCTGAGGAGTTTGAATGGGAAAGCCAGTTGCGTTTTTACTGGGACCGAGAGCCAGATGAACTGAATGTGCGGCAGTGCACAGGCACGTTTTCATATGGTTATGAGTATATGGGTTTGAACGGACGTCTGGTGATCACCCCGCTTACAGATCGTATTTATCTTACGCTCACTCAGGTATGCGTTCAGGGGGATTTTTACTAACAAGCCCTTTCAAAACACACTTCTAAGCAATCATGTGACTGTTTTATTGCCACTTCTTGTTATCTCCTAGATGCCAATGTGAATGCTAATTATGTCTGAAATCAGTTGTGATAGCCTTCTAATGCGATTGCCTCAAAGATAAAGTAGAATGCATTCACAGATAAAATTTACGGCTTTTTGTACCCAAGGGTACATTTGTGATTTTTCTATCAACCTAATATAAATGTAATCCAACCTTTGCTTTGCTTTTTGGTCTGTCTCCAAAGGCTTTATCAATGTTTTTGGGAGGAGCACCAGCGGGGCCAGCAGGTACAGGGAAAACAGAAACAACCAAGGATCTGGCCAAAGCACTGGGCTTGCTGTGTGTAGTGACAAACTGCGGAGAAGGCATGGATTTCAAAGTAAGAGTTAAAGATCTGTGTTCTCTGCTAAAGTGCCAGTAACTGCTCTTTTTTAGTATCCAGGATAAGGACACATTCTGCACTTCTGCATAAGTACCTCCCTTGGAGATACCATACTAATTGATAATGAAATATAGTAGAAAATGTCTGGTTTGAATAAATTCCTGAAGGTATTTCAGGTGCTTTCGAGCAGAGGAGCAATGACTAGACGATACGGGTTTCAGCTCGTCGTAGGCATTCTGCACTTGGCAAGACATGATTGCAAGAGCTTATGACAGTTTGCTAGCTCCTGCATATCTAAATATCCAGAGGTTTTACCCAGTCATTAAGAGTTTTAGCATACTCCAAAGTTTGTTGATGCTGAATGTTTTATATATTCATCGCTGAGAAGTATTTCTTGTTGTTCTTCTTAGGCAGTTGGTAAAATTTTCTCTGGTCTCGCCCAGTGTGGAGCATGGGGATGCTTTGATGAATTCAATCGTATCGATGCTTCCGTGCTTTCAGTCATTTCTTCTCAGATTCAGACTATTCGAAATGCTTTAATGAATCAATTGAAAACATTTCAGGTAAACATTAAAAAAGAAGAGTAATTGTGAAAGTTGATCTTGTTTTTGAGGCCCAGATTCAGGGTTAGACCCCAACACTAGATCAAAGGGCTGCTGCTTCTGCAATTCATTTGCGCTGAACATTTCAAACTCCAGAGTGTGTACTCTCAGAGATGTTAAATCCTTGCTGATTTCCTAATCCTTTGCTAGGTTCTTCCTTTGTGAAGTGAGATGAAAGTAAGCTAAATAGGATAATAGTATGTAAATAGGATAATAGCATGGTAGTAATTAGGGAGAGAAGTAACTTAATGTGGATTTTGAGGCTTTATTTACTCATGTTTATTGGAATTTAAAATCCTCAGAAAATTTGATGGAGAGGTGTGAAATGTCTTGATGTTTATATCTAAGATACATTCATCGCACTGTTTGTATCTGGGTGACTATCTAATGCTAAATATTTTAACATGTTGTCCTAAGTGTGTGCCCCAGTATTGCTGTTTTTCTCTCTGAGCAAATAGTACTATTTATTTCAGCTCCAAATACACATTGTTCTAATGTTTTCTTGTGCCTTTAGTTTGAAGGACAGGAAATTACCCTTGATAGCCGTATGGGGATTTTTATTACGATGAATCCTGGTTATGCTGGCCGAACTGAGCTCCCCGAGTCTGTAAAAGCTTTGTTCCGGCCTGTGGTTGTTATTGTGCCAGATCTTCAGCAAATCTGTGAAATCATGCTCTTTTCTGAAGGGTTCCTTATGGCAAAAGTAAGAAAGTTTTATTGCTGTCCATATCCACGTACACACCCATGTACGCATGGCCAGTGTTTGGTTGCACCTTACACATTTGTGATTCTCTAACTTAATTCTCAAACAGATGCTTGCCAAAAAGATGACAGTGCTATACAAGCTGGCAAAGGAACAACTTTCTAAACAGCATCATTATGATTTTGGACTGCGGGCCCTTAAGTCAGTGTTGGTGATGGCTGGAGAACTGAAAAGAGGATCAGCAGACCTCAGTGAGGTAGATTTGCTACTTAGTTACCCTGGGCAGATCATCTTTTTCATTAGGAAGAGGATGTGTTTACACATCTGCTGTAGTTTGTCTGCGCTGGAAATGGCAGCATTGGTGTTATTTGTCTTATTATTTCATGTTGTTCTTACTGAGTTTCATCACGCCCTCTGCTAGCAAGGTGGCATCAGACCTCAAGTCAACGTAGGGAAATCTGTAGAAAATGAAGTATTTTACTTCGTGTTAAGTCCAGGGTACAAACAGCCAGCCAGAAGTCTCTGGATGAATAGCGAAAGCTGGTTTTTGAACAGTTAGTGCTCCAGTCATGCAGTTGTTAATTGCGTAGCTCAAGTAGTACAGTAAACTTATAAATGAAAGTTTTTCAATACTGCATTGCTTTTTATGGCTTTCTTTTACACCTATTTTTGATTTCTGTGTGTACAGTTGTGATATTCAGTTGCCTAGGGAAATTCTTACTAAAATTTCTTCTTAAAAACTTGGAGACATAGGAAGGAAACTGCCATAAAGTTATGTACAGATGCACATTGCAGCTTGGCAGGAAATTGGGGTCGAAATGATGCTCTCAAGGAGATTACAGAACTTGGGTACGTTCATAAAAAGTTGATTATTTTAACATCAAATCAGGGAGGCTGTGGTTTGGGCCACTCCAGCCATTAGGCATTTGGTTAATATGGTAGAAAAAGGCAGGGTGTTATTCTTAGCTATCGGTCTGCCTAACCCTTATAAACTAACCTCTGTTTCTACTAGTAACTGATGCCAAGAAAAAATTCTCAAAGTTGTACTGAAGTAATCAGGCAATAGTTTTTAGAGATGTTTGAAGTTACTATGTGTTAGATAATTGGTTAGCTATTTGGTAAAGATTGATTCTGGTATGTTTTGTCTAGGAAGTTGTACTGATGAGAGCTCTACGAGATATGAATCTTCCTAAATTTGTGTTTGAAGATGTACCTCTCTTCCTTGGCTTAATCTCTGACCTGTTTCCTGGCCTGGATTGCCCTCGAGTCCGCTACCCTAATTTTAATGATGCTGTAGAACAAGTGCTGGAAGAAGGAGGTTATGTTGTTTTACCAGTCCAGGTATGAAAAATTGTTAAGTGCATGAGTTTTTGTTGTAAACATTAGGCTGGGTATGCGTTGCTGCACTCTGGAACGACTCCATGAAAGCTTAGTTGATATAGACCAGCTGGTGATCTTGTCCATGGAATAATTATGGACAGCAGTCTATTATCAATATTTATTTTTCAGGTGGATAAAGTAGTTCAGATGTATGAGACAATGTTAACTCGTCACACTACAATGATAGTTGGACCTACTGGAGGTGGCAAATCAGTTGTCATTAATGCTTTGTGCCAGGCCCAAAACAAGTGAGTAGAGAACTTGATACATGGAAATCAGGTTGTAAAATGGCATAGACTGCATTATTCAGCCCTCTGTCACCAATAGGTGACCATAATATTTGCTTGGGTTAACATAAGACCGTATTGTGTCATTTTAATACTGCTTTTCTTGCTGTATCTTTAGGCTGGGGTTATTGACAAAGCTTTACACACTGAATCCTAAAGCTATGAGTGTGATTGAGCTTTATGGGATCCTTGACCCTACCACACGAGACTGGACAGATGGAGTCCTGTCAAACATTTTTCGGGATATCAACAGGCCTACTGACAAGAAAGAGCGAAGGTAGCTAGAAATCGTTGTGCTGATTTTGGGATACTGAGTTTTACATATTTTTTTGTTTTTAATATTTGATACTGCACTATTTAAGAAAAAAATGCTAAATAAATAGAAAGTGTCTAGGGGTCTTTCCCTCTTCTGTGAGTTTCTAGCCTCAGTGAGATGGATGGAAACTATGCAGTTGTAAAAAATGAATGGGAGGCTTCAAAACACCTGGACTGACATTGACGCCATTGATGACACATCTGAATTCTGAAATATGTTAGTAAAATCAGAAAGAAGTCAGTGCCCCTTGGCTCCTGTATCCACAGGTATATTCTGTTTGATGGAGATGTGGATGCTCTCTGGGTTGAAAACATGAATTCCGTCATGGATGACAACAAGTTATTGACCCTCGCAAATGGGGAGCGGATTAGACTTCAGTCGCACTGTGCTTTGTTGTTTGAGGTAAGTAATGACTGTATTGTTTAATACTTGGGAAGGGTTAGATACAGATGCAAAGCAGTTACTGTGGCTGTTCTTTGTTTAAGTGTATGATTATCTTGTATGATTGTTTTGTAGGTTGGTGACTTACAGTATGCATCTCCTGCCACGGTATCCCGCTGTGGAATGGTCTTTGTAGATCCTAAAAATCTGAAATATAAGCCCTACTGGCAGAAGTGGATCCAAGAAAGAGGAAATGAGGTGGGAATTTCTGCCTTTTTTCAGAGAGTATCTGTATTAAATACGGAAGTGTAGACAGACAGCTGTAAAAAACAAAAAACCTTTGTAAAGGCAGTCTGATTTTCTGACAACAAATTTAATCACTAGGGCTGCAGCACAGGGCTAAAGAGAGTTCTCAGATTTTCTAACTTCTGGTTGTTTCTGAAAAGTGAACCACCAAGAATTCAGTTTACCTGATCTCCAAAGAGTTAACAGTGAGATTGCTTAGGTACTAGTTTCTTACATTTAGATTAAAAAGTCCACAGGGAGTTGAAGTAAGACAACTTAGTTGTTAGCACCTGATGAATGCAGATCTTCACCTGCTGAAAACTGAGTCCATACAACAGGGTCACATTTCTTCGTGTGACTGTACCCTGTCTTTGGTAGAAGTGATTCCTGCAAGAACAATCATACTTGGTCAGTCAGGTATTGATGGGAAGCTCTGCTGTCAAAAATCGGCTTTTCAGGTTTCTGTGTGCTGAATTACTGTCCTTTTTCTTTCCTCAGCAAGAGAGAATTGAATTGAATCGTCTCTTTCAAAAATATGTGCCCTACCTTATTGATATGATTGTAGAGGGAATTGTGGATGGCAGACACGGAGAACGGCTGAAGACCATTGTTCCTCAAACAGATTTAAATATGGTAAGGAATAGAGAATAAAGGTTGAAAAAGTTTATCTAAAAAGAGAAATGGAACAATGGAGAGAGTAAAAACCTCCAAAAGAAAGTACAGGAGCAGAGTCGGTGCTGAAATGGCAGTCTGCTAGTGATGAGCACCACGAGACAAAAGAAACAGTCCGCTCCTAACAGTGCTCTTCTACTGTCATTAATACACGTGTCAGCAGATAACACCTGTAAGGACAGAAGAGCAGCAAACACTCAGCTGAAAATATATGAAGAGCTTTCATACATCTAAATGGCAATTCTATTTACAGTTTTGTCTTGTTTTACAACAGGTGGTGCAGTTGACTGTCATGCTGGAAGCTCTAGTGGTACAGCCTGATGATCCTGATGTCCTGGAGTGTTTTTTCTTGGAAGCTTTGTATTCCTCCTTAGGTGCTGCTCTTCTTGATGCTGGGAGAATTAAATTTGATGAAAATGTTAAACGTATTTCCTGCATGTCTACTGTTCATGATGACAACGTCCTGGCTAAGCCAGGGGAGCTGCCAGGTAGGATCTTGTAGTAATTTAGTCTGAATCCCATTGATTATATTAGAAAAGTGTTAGGTTTCATGAAGGCAGAACATGGTTCTTCCTTTCAGCCAGCTATCCTGACTGCAAAATATACTCTCTGAAGGACTATCGCTGAGAACCACATAGAGGTACTGATGCTAGATGACTCTCAGCTGCTGGTCTGTCCTCATAGAATAGTACTTTTCTATGCCAAACTGAAGAGATAAGTGGTGAAAGGAAAAATAAAACATGAAAAGGAAAGTCAGTGGAAGGTGGTTGAAAAATGATACTATGATCCAAGGGCTGGACTAGGAGAATTTTGGTTGATGTCTTACTGGGTTAAACGACAAGTAAACAGAACACAGTGTTGGCCAGCTTGGTCCAGAATCTTACCCTTGACTTTCACCTCAATTAGATTATTTTTTTATGAAATATTTCAGTGCTCTAGAAAACCTCCAGTTGGTTAATGTTTTGCAGGTCAGCTGCCAACTTTGTATGACTTTCATTTTGATGGATTACAAAAAAAGTGGGTACCTTGGATGAAACTTGTTCCTGAATATATTCATAACCCTCAAGTGAAATTTCTTGACATTCTAGGTGAGTGTAAGATAAAATACAGTGATGATTTGCCTTTAGTTTATAATGTGCCACCACTGAGTGCATGGCACTTAACATGAGATATCCACTTTCTGTACTGAAGATCATCTACTCAGGTTCAGTTTCTTGTGATGGCACAAATCAATTTCTTTCATGTTCTTGTCATAGTAGTTTACCAGGATTAGAGCTGATATTTACAGCAGTGTGTACTAAAGAAATGAGGAAAGGATGAAAAGCTTGTTTCAGTTAATAAGGCTTATTAGGATCTAACAATGCCTTTTACAAGCCAGAATAGCAGAAGCTTCCAAGTCTGCTCTACCACAAACTCTAGGAAAAAGGTCAGCTCCATGGTTCAAGTACTTGCTAGATAAAAATTACATTCTTAGGGCCATTATTGGTTATTACTTCAGGCACTGTATAATGGTGACAGGTGCTTTTTGTGGTTAAGGACAAATTAAGTCAGGTTACTTTGTAGTAATATTTCAGCAAGCACAGGTTAACTTCACTGACACAAGAGATAATTATATGATCTCTGAAGTTGCTCCTAATGGCAGGCTATTCACATAGAAAAAAAATTCATCTCTGTAGAGTTCTCGGAAAATGCTTATGATCCAAATAAATCCTGATTATAGCATTGAAACAGGGATTAAATGGAGCTTAACCAGTCCATGACCCTCCTCTATAGAAGATAACTTCTTTTTTAATATATCTATAGGAGAAAAGATCCCAATGATAAAAGCTGAAAAGAGATGGTTGAGCAATTAAAATTTTCTTTCGACATTATTAGTGAGTTGATATTTCAGATTATGTCTTTGTGCAACTGCATGTTAATACCTTGAGAGTCTAATCCAGCACTATTCTATAAATCTGAATCCCCTGGCTGTACTGCATTTTAAGTTGACCTGCTGTCATATTCATGATCTTTTTCAGTGCCTACAGTGGACACAACACGCACTACTTGGTTACTAGAACAGATGGTAAAAATGAAACGGCCAGTTGTTCTTGTAGGTGAATCGGGTACATCTAAAACAGCAACTACACAAAACTTCCTAAACAATCTGGACAAAGACCTTCATGTATGTAGCGTTTTGCCTTGTTTGTCAAGCTGCATTTTCATTCTTTGTCCTTGTTTAAATTTTGCATTGTGAAGCCTGAGTCTGTGGGTAGCAATATTGACTTTGGTAACGTGACTTCAAGCTCCAGACCAAAAGTGTGTGAATGATTTGAGAATCTTTCAGGGTCAAAGATGTTTTGTTCTATTCTACCATTTACAGATTCAATTTTATAAAGTAAATATATATTATCGAAGTGCTAAGAATGGGATTACTTTTCTTGGTTACCTGTAACTCAGGTGAATAAATGGACCAGAGAAGTATGTCTGACCGTCTAATACAAAGAATATTTTTTGAATGCTCTAGTTAAAAAAAAGACCAAGTAAAAATCCATTCTTATCCATTTCCTCTCCTTTGCAGCTGCTGCTAGTAATTAACTTCTCCTCTCGTACAACGTCGATGGACATTCAGAGAAACCTAGAGACAAATGTAGAGAAACGAACTAAAGACACTTATGGTCCTCCTATGGGAAAACGTCTCATTGTTTTCATGGATGATATGAATATGCCAAGGGTAAGCTTCCCATCGTTTGCAAGGTAGTATAGAAACATTTGGGGTGGCACTGATGTGGTTCCTTCATACACAGATCCAGTGAATCACAAGTCAAGGAGATTCATGGTGAGTGCATAACTGGATTTCAGCTTAGGATCTTTAGAAGATTTGGACTTGTGTGCAGTAGGGGGTGTTTCTGTCTGTTACAATATTTGTCCTACATATGAGAGATGCTGTTGGATAATTTCTTTATGCCATTAAAATAATGTTTCTGTGGCCTGATATTGGCTGTAGGTTCTGTATTGTAGAAACCATCTCTTTCTCTTTACCAATGGGGCAAAAGAGTATGTGTGCATTTAATTTATCTTGGAGAAGAGGCACTTTTCCCATAGGACACGTTGGAATGAATGTTCGCAGTCATGCTAGAGCTTTAAGAAGTGTTATTTAGTCCTTGTAACGTCCTCCGGAGTATGAAGCACAATATTTCCACATTTATAGCAATAATTGGCATACTGATGTACTCTGCTCTAAATATCTTGACTCTTTTGTATTATAAAGGTTGATGAGTATGGCACACAGCAACCCATTGCCCTGTTGAAGCTCCTGCTAGAAAAAGGTTTCTTGTATGACCGTGGTAAGGAGTTGAACTGTAAACTTCTTCGAGACCTGGGTTTTATTGCTGCCATGGGGAAAGCTGGAGGAGGCCGGAATGAAGTTGACCCTCGATTCATCTCACTCTTCAGTGTCTTTAACGTACCTTTTCCTTCTGAGCAATCACTGAATTTGATCTATGCCTCCATCCTGAAAGGCCACACCATGGTAATTTCACTGTTTTTAAAGGGTTGTTCAATAGGTGTATTATTGTAAAATAATTTATTTTTGGTTGCCACAAGACCTGAAATCTTCTGTTATCGGGCTTTCTTCATATTTAGAAACTCATGCATTTAACTTCCTCTCTTTCTCAAGAGATGGGCTTACACCGTTTTGATAAATTCTTGAGTTATATGTACATACTCAAGTCAGCACATAATTAATAAAGCTGGTGCTTTTCATAGGTTGAAACCTGTGAACAATTTGGTTATGGTTCCTATAACCAAATACACAAAGGTCAGCAAACTCTTTCCTGAATGACAGTGAAAAATCAAGTATAATGTAGTAGACTGCATTGCTAGCAAGTAACCTGCAACATTATATAAGAAAAAAGCAGTTTGTTTTTTTCTGCTATAGAAGTGCTGTAGAACCTCCAGTCATGGAGTTTGATGTTATCTTCAGCACTGTGCAAGCTCAGGAGTGAAGATGGGCCCTGCCCAAAAGATTTAACCATAGAATGTTCATACTACAGAGGAATATGAATTTCTGAAAATGTTTGCCCTCAATTATTTGAAATATACAAAGCTGGGAAGCAGAATATGTGTAATAGCATGGAGTTCTGAGCGATCGCATGAAAACACCTGATCTTTCTCATGTTTGCAGACTTTTAATGAGCCTGTATCAGCCATCTCTGACAAGATTACTGTGTGTACTTTGGAGCTTTATAAAATGATTACTCGTGACCTACCTCCTACTCCTTCCAAATTCCATTACATTTTTAACCTGCGCGATCTTTCCAGGGTCTATAATGGACTTATTCTTACAACTCCAGAGAGGTAAGAATAGAAAAATTGTCTTCAGTGGTCCTACACCTATTTATATGGGATGAATCTGGGTGAAGATGAGGTAATTCGGTGCATGAAGTCAGTCACATTTGGTCACGTTTCATTAAACCGTCAGCACAATGAGAAAAAGTTCAGGAACGTCCTAAATTGTGATAGACAAACACAACATGCATTAGTCTCTCTTAAAGAAGATATCCAGAGGTGAAAATGCAAGCAAATTAATTATTTGCCCTTATGATAAGAACAAAACCAAAAAGAGTGAAAAAAAAAGCCACTGCAGATTTTGGTCAGTGTTATTAACCATTTGGCCTTAGGAATCATGTCAGCTCATTAAGTGCAGTCTGATATTTCAATTTTAACCTAGGTTTCAAACAGTGACCCATATGGTGAGAGTCTGGAGAAATGAGTGCCTGAGGGTTTTCCATGACAGGCTGATTAATGAAGCAGACAAAGGATTGGTGAGTAATTTCTTTCAGTTTTTAGTAGTCACTGACTATTGCTATGGCAACTAATTTACAACAGCTACATTACCAACTGTTGCACTNGGATCTTGCAGTCAGACTGCAGAATTGTCTAACCACTATGTTGCTCCATTAATTTAAAGCATGGCCCATGCAGTTTTCTTTTCTAAAGTAAAGTTACTATAGCAAACTGAGTGAGCAAATCTGCTGCAGTAACAGAAAGCGTCACTGGGTTTGCCTGTCCAGGAAAAACTGGTTAGCAGTGGCACAGGTGACAAAGTGTGAGAGCAGTGCAGGGACAAACTCAGGAAATCGCTTCATTTTCAAGTCAGGATTTTCCTTTAGGAAGGATTGTATCAGAATGTAACTACACAATCAAGTTGGAAAAAGAAGGATAAGAGACGAGTTCTTAAACAGCGCATTCAGTTTTGGCAGTTATGCAAACTGGAAAATGCGAGAATTGCAGCAGTTTTAGACCTTGAAGAATTAGGGGAGGATTTGCATAGTTTACTTGCATATAAGCAACCTGTGGAGCAATTTTCTTAGATGAAAAGACGTAGATTAAGGTGGCTTCAGACTTTTTTTTGCTTTCTCCTCTAACATACAAAAATACATTTCCAGCTCAATTTTCACAACTCAGAGTAATTATATTGCAACTTTTCTTTATTTGTACATTCATTGAGACTGACAAGATTTGTGACAAATCTTGGTGGACATCTGTGAATGATGAGAAGAAAAGTTTATTAATATAATATTTACACCAATGCGTGAGTTTGTTGTTTTTTTAACAGGCTTGTCCTTTTCTCTTAAACTTCCGCAGTCCATTGGCTTGAATGGTTCTTGAACTGCCTATTAGATCATTTTGGATCATACATAGAACATAATAGGAGGCTGTGGTCTTTGGATCTTGTAGTGATATAAGTATCGCCTTGAAATCAGGCACTATTTGCGCAAGAATCTGCATTGTCACCCTTTTGAGTGTTACTGGATCCAGAATTGTCTGCTTTGTTATGTTGCCTGACTCATTTCATATACTTGAAGGTACAAGGTCATATAAAAAAACTGATTGAAGAGAATTTCGGAGATGACTTGGAGCAGGCCATGAGGGATCCTGTTCTTTTTGGAGATTTCAGAATGGCACTGAGTGAAGGAGAACCTCGTATTTATGAAGATATCCAAGACTATGATGCAGCAAAAGGTCTTTTTCAGGTAGTGTGCATCAGCTTGGAACCGCGCCTGATTCTGTCTCTGTGCCTGAGGAACGAGCAGGAGCCTGCCTCAAACTGTAGGAAATCTGTTCTATTTTTGTGTGCACACAGAATTTTGTGCATGCTGTTACCCATTTGGGGTCTGCAATAACGAAAATTGAGGATCAGCTACAGAGTTGGCAGTGTTTTCCAATAGCTCATTTTCCCTGAGGAAGGGGAAATGAATAATGCTGCTAAATGGGTTGTTATTTTATTAAAGATATTCATTGTTTCCTTGGTCTCCTAGTAATTTGCTGTCCACCTTTCTCTGCAGGAGATTTTGGAGGAATATAATGAAGTTAATATTAAAATGAATCTGGTTCTTTTTGATGATGCTTTGGAGCACATAATCCGTGTACATCGCATCATACGGATGTATCGTGGTCATGCCCTGCTCATAGGAGTGGGAGGCTCAGGAAAACAGTCTCTGACAAGACTGGCTGCCTACACAGCTGGATGTGAGGTTAGTGACCCTGCATCTTTGCAATCAAAGAAAAGGACAGCAATATTGTGATCAGGATTAAATTGGTGAGGGCGGGGAAGGGAAGTCAGTCAGTCAAGATAAGATCAGGCTGACATCTCTTCTCTGTGGAGAGAAAAACAGGGTGAGGTTATTGCCAGGAGGTCTAAGATGATGACTGTGGGTGATCTGGGCAGGAAGCTGTCAATGCCTGGATCTGGGTTTTGGCACTGGGGACAGAAAACAAGGATGGGTTTGAGGGCGAACAACTAATAGTCCCTAACTACTGCTTATGTTACTTATCTGTATTACAGCAGCACTCCGGTGCTGCTTGAGGAACCTTGTTGTGATTGATAGTGTAATATTTCAAATAGGAAATGTTCCTCTCTCAGGGGTACTTTCAGTGTCTTACAGAAACTGTTGACTTGGAAGGGAAGAACAAAAAAGGAGGATGAACACACAGCAATTTTGAAAATGCAGTCCTGCAGGGTTGTACAACTGTAATATTTAAAAAGAATGTAGTGCATAATTTTTTTGATACTTATACATTTACTGATGATAGGGGCCAAACCAAAACTCTTGGTGCAGCCTAATTGAAATTCAGAGTTACCATCATATCTGTATCTTATCAGTGTATGTTTGCATCCTTAGGTATTTGAGATCATCTTGAGTCGAGGATATGGAGAAAACAGTTTCCGAGAAGATTTGAAAAATTTGTACCAGAAGCTGGGTATTGAGAACAAGTCAATGGTCTTCTTGTTTACAGAGGCCCATGTAGCAGAAGAGAGTTTCCTGGAACTCATCAACAACATGTTAACTTCAGGTGACACAGGCAGCCTCAATTCCTCCTGATCAGTATCTACTTGTGACTGATAATCTCAAATGTACCCTTGATCCAGCTATTACTGTTTCACCCTGTGTCGTCTGCAGCTTTAGTTAGGTACACCTTTCGGTACCACCTGAAATGATCTTGGCCTTAATAATGGCATTTTGGCATCTTCTTACGGTCATTTATACGTGTCTGGGAAGGCTGAAGAGTTAATTCATGCTGATCACGATGTTGCAGGAGTCTCAGATTTCTTCCAAGACTGAGGCATAACTTCATCTGCATTTGGCCACAAACCCACCTTTTGTTCCTTTGGCTTTTGAGTAGCATTCACCTGAACTGCAGCAACTGCTTATATATATGTCCTAAACTGTATTTTAATATCTTTTAGTGTATGCAGCAGCTGAAAATGAGCAGCAGCTGGCACTGTGTGACCACCCTCTCTATAGAAGTTCCTACACAGTGTGGTTTGAAAACAAATGTGTTAAATCTTATCCCTTTCCTTGGTCTAGATTTCGTCGATCCTGTTCTGATCATGTCTGTCATTACATAACTAAAGTGATATTAGCCATGTGGCTGAGAGAATGAAAATGTGAACTGATGGTTTGTAGACACCGATGAAGGTCGTCTTTGTAGAGTTAAAAGCACTTTATGTTCTTGCGACATTTTGGTAGATGTTGCTGAAGCCCAAATGAAAATGACTTAATTATTGCTCTAAATCCCCTTGCATCATCATAAATACTGCCTCTCTATTTTCCATGGGGGCTGGGGAGAGGAGGAGAAGCATAGAGAGATTAATAGATTCATTCAAAACTACCCCGCATCATTTTTGCAGAACTAGGTTATAAATGTGTGACTCTGGTTTCTCATCTGCCCTGTCCCCAGCCATATGGTTTTCTCTTACTGGTTGTTCTCACTAGCATTCTTCTGTCCTTGTGTTACAGGAATGGTGCCAGCCCTTTTTGCAGATGATGAAAAAGACACCATACTAAGTCAAATTGGAGATGAAGCTACTAAAGCTGGTGTGACCCCAGCTAAAGAGAGTGTCTGGCAATATTTTGTAAACAAGTGTGCAAGCAACCTTCACATTGTCCTGGGCATGTCCCCAGTTGGGGACAGTTTGAGAACGTGGTGCAGGAATTTCCCAGGTATCAATTGTATATACTGCTTAGTCCCTTCCCGGTGAATACAGGCTTGCAGGGAAGAGAAAAAATCTCCTGTGGACACTCAGAGATGTCTGGCAGCTAAAGCTAAGCAGAGCAGGCTTCATCATTAAGGATTTGCAGTGCATGGGTTTTTTTTTTCCAGTTAATTACCACGTATCAGTATTATTGATTAGTATTTACCAGATCAGTTCATTTTCCAGCTGAACAGCTAGAAATCAATTGGTCATTCTCATTGAACTGGAAATATCCAGCCTATGTCTGCAGCCTGTCTTCTGCAGTTTACAGAATATGTGGTATTAAATCATTATGAAACTAGGAGGGTGGTAAGAGAAACTTGTTTGTATCCAAAGCCCAAAGAAGGGTGCAGTGGGAGGGACACCCACTGGGAGAAAAACCACCTGAGCCTGGTGGATGCTGCACTACAGCAGGTGGCTGAACGGAGTCCTGGGAGACTGAAGAGACCCATGAAAGAGGTGTATGGGTGGGACCCCTAACACAGGCATAAAATATCTTCTTGCGGCTCTTGAGCACATCCTGTAGAATGGTACAACCTGAAGAACGGTACAATGGGGTTAGCAGGACACAGGTGTAAAGCTGATTGTTTACTAGCACAATGGAAGTATTGACGTTGTGGCAAATCCTGTTACTAATCAAGAGTCAAATTTAAGACAGATCCTGCAGATTCTTGATGAAAGTGAAGTTAAGCATGGGACTGGCTGTCAGATTAGGGTCTAGTTTTACAAAGGAATTTTTCAGATGACACTATCCTTTTATTTTAAGGTCTTGTCAACAACACTGGTATTGACTGGTTCTTGCCCTGGCCTCCCCAGGCCTTGTATGCAGTTGCACAATCCTTTGTCGGTATGTAAAATGTCACTATTTTAACCCATTAGCCCTTGGGAAAGCCTAAGAAATAGATTCTTTACTTTGCAGTTATTGTAGATTTCATAATTTGATTTCCCATTGTGCTTGTTACCTTGAGTCTAAACGGGTGATGCAAAATCCCAGTCAAAAAATGTTTTTTGATGGAAGTTTCTTACTCAAATAGATTAAAAAAATTGCTAAAATTCAAGTTCCCAACTCTGCAGACAATGTGGCCTGCCTACCAGGACGCCCAGTTTCTCTTCTGACTGTGCCTTGCTCTTGCTTTTTGCCCCAGAAAAGACTTTTTTTTGGTGCCTGGCTTAGATGTATGTGAGAGAGACAGTAATTGGCAGACTCTTAAAAAACCCCAACAAAACCTTTGAAATACTTGATTTCTTCTGCCCGATTTTAGGAAATAGCACATACATCCCATCAGAGAGCTCCAAGTCAGTGATTGAGCACATGGTCATGGTGCATGAATCTGTAGGGGATTTCAGCAAGAGGTTTCTGCAGAAACTGAGACGTAGCAACCATGTCACACCAAAGAATTACCTTGATTTTATCCATACTTATGCAAAATTGCTGGAGGAGAAAAATGAGTTCATTTTAGGTAAGGCTGTATAGATGTTTTCTATTTATTTTTTAGTAAGTGATTTAAGTATTTTTAAAAGAAAAAAAATCATGGTGAGAATCCCACGTATTACCCACATTATGCAAAAATCATTTTATCAGTGCTATCTCAAATGCTGTGCTGGCTTCTGCTTTTGACATTGGACCAATATCCTGGCCACATGTGAATGTTCAGACTCTTGTCAAATGGTGGGCTCTCCTCAAATGCTTTTGTGAATGAACCTGAGCCAGAAACTCCAAACCATACACTCCTCTGCTTGGGGAAGAGTCTGATTAGATCTAATACCAGCTCAGCCTAGCTCAAGGTTTGACATTCTTCCTCCAGTGGCAATTCTTATACATACTTCAGTGGGCACTGGGATATGTGAAGAGCATAAAACATGAACAGTGTAATATGGAAAGCAAGTTGTGGCACAGGGCCACTATGTGGCAGCTCAGGTGACATTAACTCCCTCTTGGGTGGGAGGCTTAGGAAAGGAAAAACCTCTCATAGTCATTTTCCTTGCATAACTGAGGTTGCCTTGCTGCAAAGTGTGCCTATAAGCATGTATACCTCCTGTGAGATTGTCTGTTGCTGTGTGATAGTACACAATCAATGAGTCACTAACTTTTCTCCCTTTTTTCCTACCTAGCACAATGTAAACGGATGGATGGGGGCTTAGTTAAACTGAAGGAAGCTAGTATACAGCTGGTTGAGCTGAACAAGAAACTTGCTGAGCAAAAAATTGTGCTAGCAGAAAAATCAGCTTCTTGTGAGGCTTTGTTACAAGAGATTTCAGCAAACAAAAGAGTAGGTAGGTATTTTACAACTACTGAATTGTTCCACAGGCTAAGCAAGTCTGCCGTAGCCTGTGTTTGTTGGGTTGGAAGACCCTCTGAGAGCTCCAGCTGCTTCTAGAGGTAATCCTCTTGTTCCATCTGTGCCGATCTAGTGTCATGCTAGAAGAGTAGGTCCCCTATCTTGCCCAGATTGCCATCTTTGCAATATATTTGGCCTACAGTACTTTACACAACTCAGGACTATGTTCTCCTGCCCTTGCCTTCCCTTTCCAAGGTGTAGGGCGTAACGTGGGAAAGAGGCATTAGCAAGAAAGGGACCTTCTGATTCAGAAAATTACTATTAGAGGAATAATGGAGGGAAGCATGGGAGGAAAGGAGATCATGTATGCTGTTGTGTGGAACACAGTGTTCCTAACCTGGTGATAGAACTGTAAATACTGGCAAGCTAGCAACAAAAAGGTGCTGAGTTGATGGTAATTTCTGATTTTCAGCCAAGAGCGAACCTGTATTAGTATATGTTCTGTATACAAATTTGAATAATCCATTTATGGTCCTGCTTTTACAATTCCTAGCTGAGGAGAAGAAAAAACTGGCTGAAGAAAAAGCTGTGGAGATACAGGAACAGAATAAGATTATTGCTATGGAGAAGGCGGCTGCTGAGACAGCTTTGGCTGAAGTCATGCCTATTTTAGAAGCTGCCAAACTGGAGCTTCAGAAGCTTGACAAGTCTGACGTTACTGAGATCAGGTGACTTATTTCCAAGAGCATAAACTCTTAGAAGTTCACTGAGGCACTCTTGTTTGCAGGGTCTGAACCTTAGCCTTCCCTTTCTCACCTGCCTGGTTGTGGGTGAAGGTCAGGACATCGGTTGTCTGGGTGCAGAGGTCACAACAGAATCCCCTGATTCCTAGCCCCGGACTTCCCCTCAAGCCTGTTCTTCCAGTCCTTTGATGTGTCCCCCATAATTCCCTACCCCATGTCTGATGCACTGGAAACTGCTACGGTTTTTGCCTGAGCAGGGGCTGTCCAAAACCCTTCATTCCTCCTCTGTTTTTATTCTGTGTGAATAGGAACACAGTTATTTTTGAGGGGTGCTTTAATAGCATGCAAATGTATTTCTCTGCTGAATTAACTTCTTCCTGTGTTTTTATAATATATCTTGTATTTGGGTATAGATATGAAAGCAAATCCAGGCCTTGGCTTTCCCTGAAATAGCAATGGCTCTCCTTACCTGGCACACTTGCTTAGTTTCCTTTCTTTAGATGACTCTTTTAACGGGAATTACACGTGTCTGGCATCATGTGCTTTGTTTTGTCCTTTTCTCCTCCACTGTCTCCTTCATCTGTTTTCTAGATCCTTTGCAAAACCCCCGAAGCAGGTGCAGACTGTTCTGGAATGTATTCTTATAATGAGAGGTTACAAAGAACTAAATTGGAAGACAGCCAAAGGAATGATGTCTGAGGCAAATTTCCTACGATCCCTGATGGAGATAGATTTTGATGGAATTACTCAGAGCCAAGTGAAATCTGTCCGAGGTAAATTACTGACCTGTACAGTTGGAATGAACGTAGCATCTTGTTCATGTGATTAGCCATGTCACCAGCAATCCTTCCAGTGTCGTTTGGGAGGGTGGGATTCACTGTGTGCAAAGGGACAGCACTGTGCGCAACGCTGCAGATGTCGCGTTGTTGGGGTGACTGGATTTTTCAGAGTTCAAAGACCTTCTGCTATGTGCTACATCCAGTTTGTACACACTTTGCTTTAGAGCAGGCAAGAAGGAAACAGGCCAGCTGAGGGGGCCTGCTGTCTGCTTTTAGCCACTCAGAAAGAAGCATTATGAGCTCGTCCATGTGGTGGCAATTAAAATGTGATATATACAGAGTGGACAGAAGATAAGCTATATCTAAAGCTTATGGGCCAGACTTTGCGCATGCTCCCGAGGGTGCAACCCAGACTAGTTCCTTTAAGAGGGAAATTTGGCCCTTTGAACAAAATTGCATCTGCCTGCTGCCGAGCAAACAAACCATGATCCTGAGATGTGCTGAACAACTCCTGAATGCACTCCCTTCTTGGAGAAAGAACTTGAGAAACCACTGTCAAGATTGTGCTTGTATTATTAAGGTCAGAGTTTCTTTAATATTCTGACAAATGTTTCATATTGTCTATCACAGCATTGCTCTGTATTACTGGTAGGAAAGGCTGTTTCTCTGGGGAGTTCTGCACTGTGATTAAAGTCACTTGCAATATTTTTCTCTTTGCCCATTTAGCTCTGTTAAAGAATTTTAACACTACCATCAGTGAAATGGAACTTGTTAGCAGAGCAGGACTGGGAATGTTAAAGTTTGTTGAAGCAGTGATGAGCTACTGTGATGTAGTTAAAGAAGTCAAGCCAAAGAGAGAAAAGGTAAAGTGTGCGTATTCAAACTCAGAGGAGCACGAAGAATAATCCTGATGAGAAAAATAATACTTGGCAATTTCATAGACTGCTCATTGTGCCTTTTTGAAGTGCCGAAAAAAAGATGTTTAGGAAAGCTGTTGCAGCAGGAGTGAGGCGGGTACTCAGTTATAAGCTGCTGTGTTTGTTGTGTCATGATGCTGGGATGTGGGTTCCCATCCACGCCAGTGCTTGAAGGAGAAGGGAGGAACGTGTTCAGTTGGAATTTTGTAATCTAACATGGTTAGAAAACCACAATTTATAGCTTTTGACTGAAAACAGACTTCAAAACACATGGCATTTGGACAGAGCAGAGCTCAGTAGTACACAACATCCATGTCCCTTAAGCACAGACTTTTTAACATTTTTTAGAATGACTGGAAAGTTAGCTGTATTACCAAAGGAAATGTAGTGTCCGGCAGGTGATGCTGGGAAACTTTCTTCAATAAAAGGTTATTATATACAGCTGACTACTGAGAAAGTATATTCACTAGATGATGAATCTGACTATTTTTGAGGTCTTAATATTGTTGTTCAGCAGACAAACCTCCCCTTTTGTCACGGGATGATAGTCCTGCTGACCTCCAGTGTCAGCAGGACTGCACACATGCTTTAATGTACCTTGTAGGTACAAAACTCCAGGATGTTGATCTGCTTCGTAACTGCAGTATCAGACCATGATGTATATGTTTGGGATGGGGACAAGTGGGTATGAAACAGTGCCAGTGAGTTATTTTGGCTTACACTCTTTATTACCAGGACACTTTTAAATATGTGAAATAGCCAAAAGAAATCTGAGAACTTAAGACTTCTCTCCAAAACCCTTCTTTCCTCTGACACTCTCGTGTTTCCTTCATAATGTAGGTGGCTAGGCTAGAACGGAACTATTACTTAAGTAAGCGGGAACTGGAAAAGATAACAGCAGAGTTGGCTACCATTGAGGATGAGCTTAAAGCTTTGGGGAACAAATATGAAGAAGCAATTAAAGAAAAGCAACAGTTAGAAGAAGAAGCAGAGATTATGCAGAGAAGATTAGAAGCTGCTGACAAGCTCATCTTTGGCTTGAGATCTGAGAACAAGAGGTGAGTCAAGATTCAAAAAGGAATACTTTGACAGCAGAGGGTCATGTGCCAGGGACAAAATCTAGCAATCTGAGACATTTTTGGAAACGTCACTTCCTGTGATGTTTGTTTTTGAGAAGAGCTAATGGCCATTCTAAGCTGATATCCATTAGCTCTTGAAAAATAATATTTTTTCGTGCAGAAGAAAAAGGTGAACTTGCATTAAAAAGGAAGAAGGTTCAGATCAACTCAGTGTCTGTGGCCATCATAATAATGAGAGAACAACTGATTGTAAATTTGGGTGTCTGTCTCAACCTGCACCTAAAGTAGCAGCAGCTGGGAAGTTCTGCGCATAAACCCCATCTTCGTGGTACAGACTGACCCAGGATTCCCTTATATTTCTGTCAGGTGGACAAAGGAATTAGAGGACTATGAAATACGAAAGGTGAATTTGCTTGGAGACTGTCTGCTCTGTGCTGCCTTTCTGAGCTACGAAGGAGCATTCAACTGGGAGTTTCGTAATGAGATGATCTATCAAGTGTGGCAAGAAGATATCCTCTCACGAGACATTCCTCTCAGTCAACCATTTAGGTTGGAAAGCCTCCTGACTAATGAGGTGGAGGTTAGCAGGTATGTCCAGTCAAGAAGCCCAGTGACTACTGAATGTGAAATCGTGAAGTGGGAGTCTGGATCTCAATCTGTGGCATGGAATTGGCAATGTGGGTGGAGGTGCACAGCCATAGCAGAGAGACCCCGCTTTACTTTCATGTCTCAGAGACGGCAAGGAGACAAATTATTTTTCTTCTGATGGACAGAGGCTATTTGTTATATCAAACCGTTGTACTTTACACTCCAGGGACACTCACTGAACGTAGACACAAATAATACCTTTTTTAGGAGATTTTAAAAGGAGGCATCTGTAAGATGTGTTTAACCCAAAACCCAACAAGAGTCTTTCATTGACTTCAATAAATTTGGAATTAAACTCGTGCCCAGGTAGCCCATATGTCAGCTGCTGCAGGATTACTCACCAAATGCAACAGTCAGTGTTTAGGGTAGTGTAGTTACAAATGACTCGGACAAGGAGTCAGTCGGAGTTTTGACACTGTTCTCACAATCGCATACACTATACGTTTCCTTGTCTGTCTAATAGCATGTTCAATGTATCGCAGAATTTTACTGACAAATGGAATGTGCTGCTCTCTCATCAAGTGTTTCTTCCAGCCTAGTCTTTGATCCATTCCGTTCCTAGGTGGGTTTCCCAAGGATTGCCTCCGGATGAGCTCAGTATCCAGAACGGAATCCTGACAACATACGCAAGCCGCTTCCCACTCTGTATTGACCCACAACAACAGGCATTACATTGGATTAAGAAGAAAGAAAAAAAAAATAACCTGAGGGTAAAGATGAACCATCATTTTACCTCTTTACTGGTTGTTTCAAAAGCTGCATATGTATCTGTCACCTTGAATGGGGAACCAATTATGTACTGACAAATGTGTTGACTATTGTGTCTCTAAAGTAGATAGCGAGTATCACTGTTCATATGACCTTCAGTTCTTTGGGATGGATGGTTTGTTTGGGATTTTGGCTAGCCTTAGTACATGCAGAAAACCAGAAGGCTGGGGTAGGTTGTGTTTTATCTCAGCGCCAGGACGGAGTTTTCATGTAGGACAATTAACACAGTCAGAATTCAGTTGGAACTCTGAAAAATAGTTCTCCAAATGGAAATTATTTTCAACTAATCAGAAAAAAGCGTGCCTCTGCTGTTCTGTGCCAGTGCAGTTTACATCATCTGTAAGAGGAAAGACAAAAAGCAACAAAGAGCAAACTTCATTAGTGCTGGCAACTGTTGTAAAATTATGCTCTTCAGCAAATTGAATATCAGTTCTTTTTTCCTATCTTCCCATTGTTCTTTTGCAGATGGCTTCCTTTAATGATCCAGATTTCCTTAAACAACTAGAATTGGCCATCAAGTATGGAAGCCCTTTCTTGTTGTATGGTGTCGATGAATACATTGATCCTGTGATAGACAATGTCTTGGAGAAGAATATCAAAGTTGCGCAGGGGCGAACATTCGTTGTACTGGGTGACAAAGAGGTTGACTATGACAGTAATTTCAGATTGTACCTGAACACCAAATTGTCAAACCCGAAGTATTCTCCCTCTGTGTTTGGCAAAGCTATGGTTATCAATTATACAGGTAAGCAAAAGTGTGTATTTAGTAACAAAGTAGTGATTATGCTGTAGTGCCAGTTTAGGGCCTGGGTGTTTGTCTGAAACAGCAATGAAGCTCTAAAAAATGCATAGTCCCCCTTACACTTAGCATCTGATTTAACAGAAAATCTATCTCACTTCTCTCTTATAATCTGAAACTGAGCTAAATAGCTCTTCTTGCACCTGTCAGGTTAGGATGCTTTGGTAGAAATAAGAGAGTTGTTAACTAAGTCACTCTGTTGCACTGCTGTGGGTTTGTGAGATGGTGTAGATGAATTAAGTTGTGTAAAAGCTCTCCCTGTGTTCAGAAAAAGACTGTGCTTTGTACATGTGTTATATCTGTAGTTACGCTCAAGGGCCTAGAAGATCAGTTGCTCAGCGTCATCACAGGTTTTGAAAGAAAGGAATTGGAAGAACAGAGGGAACATCTCATCCAGGAGACAAGTGACAACAAAAACTTGCTGAAAGATCTGGAAGACTCTCTCCTTCGGGAACTGGCATCTTCCACAGGAAACATGTTGGACAACTTGGACTTGGTGCAAACCCTGGAGGAGACAAAATCCAAAGCTACTGAGGTACTGGCTCTAGACTTTTTGGAAAGATATCTACTAATATAACATTGTCTTTCCTTTTTCATTGTGCTTCGTCATTCACTCTTGAAGCTAGGAATTCGTTTGAAAGGAAATGGAGAGTTTTCTCATGAGTATGTTGCCTCTTTCAGTATTGGGCAGTATTTTATTGTCTCAGAGGACCAAGTCTTATCTTCAGGAAAGTCCTCGTCGGGACCAAAATAATGGTTGTTTACAGTTCTAAAGCACAGAGCATGTGACATATTTCTTTCAGCTCTGAAACAACCTTTGTCTTGCATTGTGTCTGAAATGAAAAACTAAGATATTTGTTACTCGGGATGTAGAATCTCCATCCTTGGAGGTTTTCAGGCCATAGTTGGACAAAGCCACAGCTGACCTGATCTAGCGGTAGTCGTAGTGCAGCTTTGGGCAGAAAGTTGAACTGAAGATCCCCAGGCGGCCTTTCCCACACTATTTCCATGACTCTGTGTAAATCTTTGCCTTTACTTTTCATAGGTACACAGAGTGGGATTATTTCTCTCTAACTTTTGATTTTTACTATTCATACTACTTCTTTAGGGTTACCTGCCAAGGTACCTTATGTAGTCCACTTAGGACTGAATAGCTCTGCTTATTGTGATATAATATACATACTATGGATCAGCGCAGTAATTACATGTGTATAAAATCCATGTATGGCTAGGTGATTGAAAAACTGAATCTGGCTGAGACAACAGCGGTGGACATCGATCGTCTTCGAGATGGCTACAGACCAGCTGCCAGGAGGGGGGCCATTTTATTCTCCGTTTTGTCTGAAATGGCACTTGTCAACATCATGTATCAGTACTCCCTGGCCTCCTTCTTAGAGGTTTTTGGGCTCTCTCTTCGGAAATCCATGCCCAGTCCTATTCTTCTGAAGAGGTTAAAAAACATCATGGATACACTGACTTTCAACACCTATAACTATGGCTGCACAGGTTAGTGCGATTTAGTGATGGGCTGATGCCGTGTTCTGCAAATGCTCGTTAGAGCCATGCCTTCAGCTGGTTTGCACTGAAGAGGCAAGTTACCAAACGGTGAATCCACTGATGTTCAGTGCTCAGCATTGGTCCTGGTTTACGCTTTACTCCCTGCTATTTCTGTTTGAAGAAACTATGCATGTTACCAATGTAACTTTTAAAGAAATGCTTTTCTTAATACAGTTACGAATGGTAAATCACAGCTATGGATCTCGCATCCCTGGATGTAGCTCACAGATGCCGTTTTGACTCTGTAAGCCTGATCTAAAGCCCCATCTTTGATCACCCTGATCTTTGTGGGGTGACCCAGTGCAGGATGTGGATTTAAAGATTGCTCGAGTTCCACAAGTTTTAGCAGCTGATTTTTGAAAAATCTTGTCCTTCTAATGTAGGCTTGTTTGAGAAGCACAAGTTACTGTTCTCCTTTAATATGACTGTCAGGATAGAACAAGCTGACGGCAGAGTTCCACAAGAAGAACTTGAGTTCTTTTTGAAAGGTAAAGTGAATATTTGTATATCAATATATGGCTATATGTAGCAATAGCTAAAAGATCTTTCAAAGATAGACTTTGACTAGACATGATTTGCTGTAAGAGCTCGCATGTAGAGAAAGCACTGAAGACAGCTGAGCCATGTTGGTTTACACAAATTGTGGATTCTGCTATTTCCATTTTTTTCACTTCGTTAAACAGCGAAGAGGCTAAACTTTCCCTGCAGATGTTGACTAATCTCACTTTAGCTAATTGACAGGATGTTACCTGAGAAAATAATCTGTAGTTATTTTCTGACTATGTATAAATAATTTTAGAAATGTTTGCAAAGATACAACTCTCGCTTTTGCAAGCACTTGTAAAATCCCATCTTTTGTTCACCTGACCAGTTTAATCTTACAGTGCTTCCAGAAACAAATTTCCAGTTGGTTCCTCTGTGCAGTGGGACTGTCTGTGTGGTCATGTATTGGAGAATTTATGACATGGACATTCACTCTGGTTTCTGAATGTGACTAGGCAATATTTCCCTGGAGAAGAGCGCACGAAAGAAACCGTATGCTTGGCTTCCAGATCAAGGCTGGGAAGACCTAATTCGCTTGTCTGAACTATGTCCTGAGAAATTTGAATCTCTTCCAGATGATGTGGAAAAAAATCCAGATGTATGGAAAAATGTACGTGCAATCCTGGTCTCTTTCCTTGTTTTTCTTCGGGTATTAAATGTTCGAGTGTGATGCAACGTGCCATAGCACTTGGCAGGAGGCATGTCACCACTGGCTTTTTCTGTCAAGGCCTTGCTTTTCTTCTTGACCTCAGTTAGTGATTGGCTTATTTCTAGAAGCATTAAGGCTCTTATTATTTAAAAAACAAACGAAAAAAATCTTTCCGGGTATACTGTAGTTTTTTTATTTTCCAGTCAAATGCCTTAGAAGAGTTATTTGCCCTGCTGAAGTCAGTGGAATTTTTGCTGTTGATTTCAACAGTCAACATTTCACTGTTATTTTTGTGCTGCTAAATTGTACTTTGATCTTCTTGTGGCAGTGAGCTCTATAGGCTAGTTACATAGACAGACTTTCCTTTGTTCTGCCTTTACTTGCATTCCATGTCTTCTTGCTTCACAAGAAGTCTTTCTGTAAGCAATCTGTTAACACTTTTTACTTGAAGATGGTATTTTGTGTATCTTAAGATACTGGACATAAAATGCAAGTACAAATTTGTTTCTGGACTTGAAGATGGTATTTTGTGTATCTAAAGACAATTACTGGACATAAAATGAAAGTACAAATTTGTTTCTGGACTTGAATACTTTATACTGTAAAAGCTGAAATTTTTACGTCTTTCAATATTTTTGATTGACTTTCTTGTATGTTTTCCTTGTGCCTCTTGGCCCCTCATTAATCAAAAGGCTTTTGTCTGCTTTCCCTGTGATTTCATTGATAGAGCCATTTGATCCACTTGCATTGTCTCCCGTCTTTTCTTGCCAGTGGTATGACACGGATGCTCTCGAACAGATGCCATTCCCCATGCAGTACCAGAACAACCTCATGGACTTTCAGAAGCTCCTGCTTTTACGGTGTTTCCGGGTGGACCGGCTGTATCGGGCAGTAACGGACTATGTTACTGTGACAATGAGTGAGAAGTAAGTCACTCTCTTTCAATTCCGAATCACACCGTTAAGGTGTTTCACACAGAACTGGAGTTGTAATCAACTATGTAAGAGATTTGGTAATTTCTCTACAAAACAGAGCGTAATTTGTCTCTGTATTGTTTCCATGTGCAGTCTGCAGTGAGTTTTGATGTTTGTGTAAAAGTCATCTTTTACACAAGATGGCTGCTCTCGTGTAAATCAGCGGTTTATTGTGCTTCTTTCCCTACCAGGTACGTGCAGCCCCCTGTGATCAGCTTTGAAGCTATCTTTGAGCAGAGCAGTCCTTACTCGCCCGTTGTTTTTATCTTAAGTCCTGGCTCTGATCCTGTCAGTGACCTCATGAAACTGGCCGAGAGGACAGGCTTTGGAGGGGATAGACTCAAATTCCTAGCCATGGGACAAGGCCAAGAAAAGGTAACTTTGGTGGGAGGGTAGGGACGTGCTGCATGCAGCAAGTCAGCTTGTGAACAGCAAGTTGTGCTCCTAATGTTGCAGGCCTCTTCGAATTTCCTTTCCAAAGGCCTGCTCCGTTTAAAATGGAGTTCCGTTGTGGTTCAGGCGTAGCACACAATTTGCCAGCCCGGGAATAATGCTTTCCCCTAATGTTAAAGGGGGCATTTGGCTGGTCGGCTGATTTTATGGCTTGGATAAGGGTAGATCCTGAATGATACCGTTGTCTATTAAAAAACAGTGGAGCTGAAAAGATGTTACTCTGCAGTCTTTCAAAGGTCAGTCAGTGCCCCTGGTCTCTGTCTATGGACACGAGTTGATCAGAAGTCACACTGTTTGTTACCAAAAAGATATCTGGCTGCTCTTTCTGTCTTCCTGTAGCTTTCCTTTTTGCTATGGACACTAAGGCATGGGTGTCCAAAGCTTAGCAGCTGACTGAATTTGCTGTGAATTCAGTCACGGGGAGAACTCCAATTCGGTTCATTTAGATCACCACTTCGTGGGCTCTGATCTTCACCCTCTTCTGGGCCATGCACACTCCTGCAGTGTTTTGAAATACTTCAGTGCTGTGCGTGACTTTAATTTCCAAAGGAAGTAATGAAATAAAAAAGGCATCTCAGGGCAACTTCTTGTGGTGTTGGAAAAGGTCTGTTCTCAGCGAGGAGCATTCTGATAAGTCTGCTAAAACTAACTGAAAGGCTGAGTGTGCTTCCTAGCAGGAAGCCCTCCATTGCAGAGTTAGTTCGCTGACAGGACAAGGGGAGAGTTACTCACAGACAGTTCTTTCCCTCTCTTAAGATCGCTTTGCAGATGCTGGAGAACGTGGTGGTTCGTGGAGAGTGGCTGATGTTGCAGAACTGTCACCTTTTGGTGAGGTGGCTTGTCAACCTGGAAAAGGCCCTGGAGAATATTACAAAGCCTCACCCAGACTTTCGCCTCTGGCTGACTACTGACCCGACCGAGGGCTTCCCGATTGGAATACTGCAGAAGTCCTTAAAGGTACTGCGTAGTGGGGCAGCCCCATTTGGGAGGGCATGTCCTGCCACTCTCATTCAGCAAAGCGGCCTGGCTTTGGGAGGAGCATGACCTGAACGCAGCGTGCTGACTTGGGCTGTAGGCACTAGCTTTTGCTCTTTAGAAGACAAATCCCTTTTTCATCCTCCTGTTCACCTCACGGTGCTTTTTCCTTTGGGTGGAAGCTGTTCAGCAGGTTTTTTCTGAAGCCGTTACTCCAGAGTAGAGGTTTGTGAGTAAACGTGGAAGTGTGACAAATGCTCTTTAGACTCAAATGCCACCACAAGTGAGGAGCATCCGGAGAGACAGAAATAGTCCTGTCAGTCCCGATGCTGAAGTGCAGAGCCCAGGTCTGTGTTGAGCCTGGCAATAGTGCCAGTGGAGCAGACATCGTAATAGGATAATGGTTTCCAGCTGCTACTTCAGGCCGCAGCATTTATCACAAGCAAGCTGAGCTGATTATTTGGAAGGCACAAGCCATGGTGCTGTCCTAATGTTATTTTATGTGCTGCTTCACTTCTGTTGCGGTGAACCAGTTCTGTAAACACAATAATTGTATTTCACAGATTCTGGAGGCAGTGGCATGGCAGATCCACCCAATGTGTGCTCTAGTGTGTCAGGGACAGCTCTGGAGTATTCGCCTCCAGCAGTGCGTAGTGCTGCAGTGGGGAGAAGTGAGCGTCAAAGTATCTTTAAAAGACTGCAAATACGCAATTTCTGGGTCTAGTGAGCAGTGAGAGCGAAGGTTTTACAGCTGGCTCTGCCTCGGTTTGATCACCAGTAAAGCCCTACCGAAGGCTGTTAAGCCATCTCACTGTGGTGATGGGTAGGACGCACCAAAATGTGTAAAGTACTGATAACATTTCAGTAAATTAGATCTCCAAGGATGATAAATATTAACGCCTTTCCAGTAGTGTGACTGTTTCTAAAATAGTATCAGGTTTCTCTTCTTGTATGTGTGTTTACCTTAACAAACTTAAAAGGTCTGTTTCATGGCTTTACTTCAGAAAAATCTCCACATTGATATGAATTTGCAAAGCTGTTAAGAATGTTCAAGCTTGCATGGTACAGCTTACTTAGAGAGTGTGATATATTTACAGCTTCTTTTCCCGAGGCTGTCCAGTAATTGATAGCTTCCCTAATTATTTGATAGGTTGTGACAGAACCACCTAACGGTCTGAAACTGAACATGAGAGCCACCTACTTCAGAATTCCCCAGGAAGCCTTAGAGCAGTGCCCACATCCTGCCTTCAAATCCTTGGTCTACGTCTTGGCATTCTTCCATGCTGTGGTTCAGGAGAGAAGGAAGTTTGGGAAGGTTGGCTGGAATGTACCATATGATTTTAATGAATCTGATTTCCAGGTAAGAAAATAATTACAATGGCTCTCACATTCTTGAGTTGCTCAGATGATTACTTTTGAAAACATCTAATCTAGCCAGCTTTAATCCTTTCTCACAATAACAATTTGCTTCATCTTTTTTTCTGCTGCTGTGGACTCCTGTGGACTCCCAATCTTCTATAATGTCAATTTTGGCCACCAAAAATTAACCACATTCCCAGCGCTCCATGTTTATATTGCCTCTCTCATGGGTTTCTTACGAGGATTTATACTTAACTTTTTAATTATTTGAGAAAAAAAGGATTGTTAGTTTTCAAAGAAGAGCTACGTTAAATAAAATCTACGGATATGCACAGCTGATTTATGAATCTTCTTATCTTACATGTTCTAACAACTTCATCAGGTCTGCATGGAAATTCTCAACACATACTTGACAAAAGCTTTCCAACAAAATGATGATAAAGTCCCCTGGAGCAGTCTCAAATATCTTATTGGTGAGGTGAGTGCCTACAACGTCACGAAGGAACACTTGATGTAAAAGAATCCAGATAAATGAAGCCTCCTCTCTGTGTGGGCTGTACCGTCAAGTAAAGCTGGCTGGGAATCTCTCCTGGGTAGGCTAGAAACTCCTGGGCAGCCCTCAGCAAGTCACTGAATCTCGTCGTCTCAGTTGTGTGTAACTGCACGACAGGGGAGTTACGGTGCTTAATTAATTTGGAGTGAGAGCGCCCTTGGGATCTTCTGCTGACAGGTCCGGAACAGCACAGCGTCGCAGTGTCGTTAGCACAGGGGAGTGTTACCGATGCCAGGGCTGCGCAGAGCATAGAATCTCAGAAAATTTTGGGTCGGAAGGGACCCCTAGAGGTCATCTAGTCCAACCCCCCCCCCGCAGCGAGCAGGGACACCGCTAACTAGATCAGGTTGCTCAGAGCCCTGTCCGACCTGGTCTTGAATGTTTCCAGGGATGGGGC
>Ga0065711_1030297_pt1 | contig 32991 bp, 11 predicted proteins | sample Hoacrofraction12_FD_59098 | JGI IMG/M metagenome (GOLD analysis project Ga0065711, IMG submission 59098) | Hoatzin crop microbial communities from Cojedes, Venezuela - Epithelial fraction 12 v2 (version 2) | ecosystem: Host-associated > Birds > Digestive system > Esophagus > Crop | place...
GAAAGAAAGAAAGAAAGAAAGAAAGAAAGAAAGAAAGAAAGAAAGAAAGAAAGAAAGAAAGAAAGAAAGAAAGAAAGAAAGAAAGAAAATTCCGTGTAACAAATTAGTTCATGAAATGCTCCCAGCTCATATGTATTTGTAAATACTATCCATCCAACAATAACAGGTAAGAAAAAGATGTGTAGAATGCAAAAAATTGTGAAACAATGGAAATACCATCTCTGCTTTAAAATAGTTTGATCCATGTTTTAACTATGTCTGATTTATAACCTTTCAAACCCAAATAAGGAAAATGTTGTACGCAGAATTTGTTACTTTATAATCTTTCTGAATTCAGCCTGGAAGCTGGAGAAATGGCAGCTTTTCCTTCTGTCCACAGAATACAAGGAGCCTTTGGAAGGGAAAAAAATGAAAGAATAAAACTTTAACTTAATGATATTTAAGTTGGAAGACTTATCTTCAATGTCAATGGTTTTCATACCATTTCATACCAATTACTGTTTCAAAAAAAGAATGATATCCAACTTCTATAACATTTATTCATCCCTCTTATCACCTAAGGGAAAATCATAGAGCCACCCAGTAACCTGGCATAAATGGCAAACCTTTCTCCATGTTGCTCAGTATTAGGTCAGTGGTGATGGAGGGTGGGATTAAGATAAATTTATCCAGTGTTCAATCAACTCAGTGGGCCCAACTCCCATTTACGCAGAGACCCTTCATAACATTGTGCAGGGTAAGAGGCTTTAAATTACATACATTTGCGACCATATTAAAGTCTTTCATATAAATGGGAATTATCTGATCTGAGCCTCTCCAGTAGCTACAATGGAGCACTGGATCAGGCAAATATGCCTATTATTAACTAGAAGTATTAAACCTCCTCTTCTCATGAGCATTACTATTCCACAAAATTAATCTTGATCTTCTTCCTAAGAAAATACAAAAAAGAAAAAGCAGTGCATGTGCTGTGTCATTTGCTCATTGTTCGTATCTGATTTTATAGTGTCAATTTCTCAAGACTTCCATGAACGGGTGGGAAAGCACAGATATCTCATTCCCTTACACGGCTGACTAGCAGACTGTAACTTGCTTATTGCTTACTTACTCATAGTCACTTTCCAACCAGGAAAAAATCCTTATTCCTTTCAGTTTTTGCAATCCCAGTGAAAAACAAAATGTGGAACAACACGATATATTTGGTCTGCTCCCGTTAAATACTGCCTTTTCAATTTTCATTTCCGACAGAAGATATGTGACAAATGACATAGTAATTTTCTTATTCCTTCACGTTCATAAAACATTGATAATATGATTTTTACCTTCCCTTTGTTCTCAATTAAATGAAATGTTCCAATACAACTAACGTGTTCTTGCAATTTAGTTTTTCTTTAGAGGTTTCTCTTGTCTCTGATTAACAGCATTTTCTACCCATTCTGAGAACCCCAACTGCTATTCAGAATGTTTCATTATGCCTGGCAGCTATCAATACAATTGTGAACCAATATCATTTTAATTGTTTCACTAATAACTTGTTTTAAATGATTCAACAGTCATCAGGAAAGATAAGTGCTCTTGTACCCTGCAGGCTTGTAGGAATGATGGTATGAGGCAATGTAACAGAGTGCCGTATCAGAATAATGAAACTGTATGCACAAGATAATGACAAAGCACTTGCATTGCTGTAAAGATAAATGAAAACAGTAGATCTTCTTTTCACTGTAATATAACATCCATTCCTGTCTCCCATTTCAATCATTACACTTTCCAAAAAGATTACTACACAAATACACATATGCAACATGTCCCACAATAATAACTGCGTGCTCCCATCTATCCAGGCAGATGGTGAATGATGGAGTTAACGAGCTTTACAAATGCTCTTGTTAATTAACAAAAATTGTTACTTTCTCATTTGAGGGGGGCTTATAAATTAGACTTAATTACACTAGATAATTGCAACTGCCAGCTACTGTGCAACTCACTCATGTTCTGTTCTTTCAATGGCAAATCAACAATTGCAACCCTTGCCTATTTGTGTAGATGAATTTAATAAGCAAACAGCCCTTTTATGTTAATGGTTTACTGGCATTCATGGGTTTGGCAGGAGAAATGTGCTGGGGGAGGGTTTGCTAATGGCAGCACATAATCATATTAATTAAAATATAACTGCCATTTAAAGATTTGTAGTGTAGAATTAGAGCATGTTGGGAACTGAGAAAATCAAGCTAGAGTGCATATTAGCACCATTACTCTGTGCTCCCTGCACAGCAGTCAGCAACCTCATGTGTCATAAATGTAATTTATGAGTGCTGTTTTCTTTGAAATATATGTTTTTAGTTCACTCATTAGAATGTAAAAATTTGCAATGTCTGCTTCAGAAGGTTCAAAATAAATTCACTTAGAGTGGAGACCCATGATCTGGTTTTAACAAATCCCTCAACAATGATTTTTTTTTATTGCTTGTATAATTTCTTATAGTAAAACCAAGCAGTCTATCCTTTGAACATAGATTCCACGCTTTATTGAAAATGTAAGTCACACTATCACCATAAATTCTGTATTACTAGGCATTTTATAATTCAGTATCATTTTTATGGGGTCTTTCATAAATACAGCACATTCTTGGTTTGGCTTTGGAAAAATTGGTGCAAAAATTTTACCACTGCATATTTGGTTGTGTAGAAGGGCAGTGTGAAAAAAGCTTTTGAAAGCTCTGGGGTTTTTGTGCTTTCCTGGATCCCCTTATCAATTTAAGGCATATTGTTATTGAAATCAATTCCACTCACACAGCTTCCACAAAAATGCTGAGATATATTTTCTGTACAGCGTAGTTACCTATTTGTTGGGATCCCTGGAAAAGCAACTTCCCACAAAGTCCCTCTGAGAGAAAATGATCCCTGGAATTAGAAGCATCTGAGTGACAAGAGGCGAGGAACTGGAATCAAATTTTCTAACAGTATAGAGGCCACAAGGCATATTTATATATATATAAGTATATATGCATTATCGCATGTAATGCAAATGTATTGTGTGTGTGTGTATGTCTTGTTCATAAAACATTTGTATTACTTCATGTGCAGCAATATATCACAGTTTAAAAGTCATTACAATATTGTGTCATCTGGGATTATCACATTGTCTTTCCATACTGCAAAACACAACACGAACTGGAATCCCAAATATGACATGATAGCAATTTTGTAACTTGTTTTAATGTTTGTTTCTTTGTTTTAATTATTTTTCTTAAAGCTCAGATCTGAAAAGCAGTGCCCCGAAGAGGAAATCCCGGTCCCTCTGGGGCTGAAAACAAAACCTCATCACCTTGTGAAGGGTGTCTTATCTCACAAGTTAGGGAAATTCTCAGCAAAATGGAAGTGTTATGGTACCCACAGGATTTTCGGCCTTACAGGCTGACAGCAGAGAATTGGAAGTGGCACTTCTGGCTCTTATTATTCCAAAAAGAATTGTCACTGGGGAGTATTTCTGCATTTAGCAATCAGGGACTTCTGATTCTTCAGCTGTTATGAGAGATATTGCTGTCTTTTCACAGATGACATTAGGTGGAATAATTTCATTTTCAGCCCCCCCCCCCCAATATGAGCCCTAATATCTGTACCTTATCTGATGTAATTGACATGACTGTAATGGTTGTTTATAAGACTGACTGTATATCTGACAATATATTCCAATGTTTTGATACTATCACCGCATATTATTATACAGAGATGATGGACAATCACTGACAGATATGTGAGCAATTACAGCATATTTTATTGACAATTCTACATTGTGAGTATACATTAATTATAGTAGAAACTATATCACACCAGTGACAATGAAACTACTCAGAGAACAGCTGAAATAAAATCTTTATAAGCTAATGCACTAAAGTGGAATAGTTACAAGTAAAACTGGAGGTCTGCATTTCTTTGTTCTAAGTTAGTAGTCTGTGGTGATGACCGTAAAAAAGATTGCAATTTTTATCATTTTCTATGAGTTTTTCTGTAAAGCGAGGTGCTTTTTCTGCACTGCCTACCCATCAATGAGGATCTTGCAAATTATCTTTGCACTACAATCAAATGAAACTCCAGAGCTACATTAATTGATTCAGAAGTTACCTCCTGAAGAGAGGACAGTCCGATTCTGGATGTGGTGCCTGAAACCTCAATAATAAATATACCCCAAACTAAATCCACTCTGCATGGAAAGCAGAGATCTGTTTTTTAGCTGACCAGGACCTCCTTTTTTCTCTGTTACAGTAATGATCTCCTCAGCAGCTGCTAAGGAAAGTTTTGAATCTGATGATTTCTATTCCATATGACTTCTTGATAACAAAGGGTCTGATTCAATATCCAGTGAATATAATACAGGTGAGAAGCGTCTCAGAAAATCAGAAAAAGCTTTGAATAGCTGACAGGATCCATTCCTAAAGTTTCAGCAAAGAATTTCGCACTATAAGAACGGTAAATAAGCCACTTCATTTTTATTTTCTTCTTATACTTTCTTTTGCCAAAAACAAGAACTAGCCAAACTGAGTTTATATGCAGGTCTTCACTGAGGAGTCAGGTCAGTGAAGAGGAGGAAAAACAAGAACTAGCCAAACTGAGTTTATATGCAGGAGGTCTTCACTGAGGAGTCAGGTCAGTGAAGAGGAGGAAAGTGAAGAATCTGGAGAGAAAAAGCACATGCTCACACGCACTAGCACAGGGCAGGGAGGAGGGAGGCAGGCTTTTGGAAGTGCAGGGGAGAGCTCAACAAGGCAGGGACCTGGGTCTGGGGTCCCTGGGGCAGGCAGAGAGAGCAGACTGTGCTTGCAGATCCACCCACCCCACAACAGCTCCGCAACAGCAATCCCCACCGTGATGACTCCTCCCAAATTTGAGATCTGGCTCTTTGATATTAGACTGTCCTTAGCCCGTGGCCACCAGCCCTGAACTAGGCATCACACCACAATGGAGGGTATTACTTTCTTCTCTGCCACACTCAAAGCAATCTTTTCCCAGCTCTCAAGGCTGCAGTTCTCTAATGGCCAGTGGCTGAACACCTGTGAGGTGCTTATAGCTCTCAGCCTCTGTGTTCAACCTGTACCTCTATTTTCAAGGCCTTGCCTGTTACCCTACATGTTAGCACCAGAAGACACCTGGTACCAAGCTCCAGTTCACACAGCATGTTCTCATAACAAGCTGATAACAATCCTAATAGGCCAGGAGTAGAGTCTTCCTTAGCTAGTACGAGGTAGAGCTACCACAAGATCTGTGGCCCATTACTGGAAAAGATAATACAGCTTTTACTGGGCCACAGGGCAAGAAATTTACAGCACATATTTTTTTCTTAAAAAATTAATACGGAGACCAGCTGGGAAATTTATTCATGCTGGAAAAATACAAAACTCCTGGAGGCTGAATATTCTTTGACTGATGAGTCTTACGACAACACTGGGATCCTGTAATTCAAGACGAGAGAGGCAATTGTGCTTTCCCTCCATGTGGTTTGTGTCAATTTTCGTACTATTGAGGCACAAAACTATTTGGTCAGCTTGGTTAATTTTTCTCGCCTAAACATCAGTGAAATCTGATTACATAAAGTTGTGTTATTGTATGCCTTTATCAAGCTAAATGCCAGGCTTGTGGCACGGCAAGATGGACTGTAAAAGGCCAACATTCCCCAATAGAGTAATTTTCTTCTTTAATGAGTGTTATCAGAAGTAGGGAGGTACAATTGTTCAGAAGAGAAGACATAAACCCATTATCATGGCAATCATTCTAAATAAAAACTGCTTTCTTCTGTTTCCAGTTCTTCCCTCCTCAGACAGACAGCACAGCTGCTTGAAGTTGCTGGAAAGCAGGCACGTTGACCTATCTCAGTCAAACAAAATGCAGTCAGTACTCACCTCTGCAATTTGAATACAGAAGGAACAGCATCCAAAGCCACGTCCTGCATATAGATGAGCTCTCCAGAAAACTCCTCTTTTGTGACTTCAGATTAGTGTGGTTCAGAGCTCAAGCCATGGACAAGCAGGCATATCCTTCCTCCCAACAGTGAGGTTCCATACAAGTTTGCATTACTAGAGAAGGAGAGGTGACTCGTAGAATCATAGATCAGCCTAAGTTGGAAGGGACCTTGAAAGATAACCTCATCTGATATTTTCTGGGAAGGAGAGCCTAGATGAAATTATCTGTCACCCTGTCCAGTCTTGTGTTGAAAACCTCCAGAGATGGACACTCTGTCACATCCCAGAGAAGGTTATTCCAATGAAAGATCTCTCTTACTATAAAAAATTTCTTTCTTACATTGAGATATAACATTTCATGGTGTAACCTGTACCCGCTGCACCTTGTCTTCTCCATGTGGTTCCTTGTGAAGAGAGAGACTCTGTCTTCTTTGTAGCTGCCCTTTAATTACTGTAATACTGTCATGAAGTCGCCCCCGAGCCTTCTCTTCTCCAGGGTGCAAAGACCTAACGCCTTCAGTCTTTCCTCATAGAGCAGGTTTTGCAGACTTCTGATCATCTTTGTGGCCCTCCTTTGGACTCTTTCCTTGCCCGCATCTTTCTTGAATTGTGGGCACCAGAACTGGACACAGTACTCCAGGCATGTCCTGATAAGCGATGAGTAGAGTGGGATGATCATGTCTCTATCTCTGCTGCTAATGTCCCTGTGAATGCAGCCCAGGATCTGATTTGTTTTTGCTGCTGCAGTGGCACACTGCTGACTCATATTCAGCTTGTTGTTGTCCATCAGGACCCCCAGGTCTCTTTTAGCAAGGCTGCTACCCAGCCACACAGATACTAGCCTGTACTGGGCCCTTTGGTTATTCTACCGCACGTGCAGGACTTTGCACTTGTCTTTGTTGAACTCCATACTATTCTTGCTTGCCCACTCTTCCAGCCTGTCCACATGTCTTTGTAAGATGGCTCTCCCCTCTGATGTGTTCACCCTTCACCCAGCCTGGTGTCACCAGCCAGCTTGGTGGGGGTGCTTTCAGTCCCAATATCCAGTACATTTATGAAGATGTTGAACAGCTTAGGGCCCAGTAGTGATCCCTGGGACATCCCACTTGTGACAGGCTGCCAGCCTGAGTGAAAACCATTGATTACTACCCTCTGAGTGCAACCAGTTAACCAATTTTCTACCCATCTTGCAGGCTGCTCATCCAGTCTATGTCTTGCCAGTTTGTCCAAGAGAATGCTGTGGGAAACAGTGTCAAACACTTTGTTGAAGTCCAGGTAAACAACATCCACTGCTCTCCCCATGTCAATAGAAGATGTTACTTTGCTGTAGAAGGTGATCGGGTTAGTCTGCATGAAGTGTCCTTGCTAAATCTGAATTGATTATGCTTTAGCTAATCACTCCAAGCTACTCGTTTGCACCACCATGCACAGACACCTTAGGTAACAACTACCACTGTCTTCCATGCCAGTTGGAACACAGTCTAGAACAGCATTTTCTGCTGGTCATCTTGACTTCCTAATTCTCTAATAAAATGCCAAGAGACTCACATTCTTTTTTTTTCTTCTTTTTTTGTTTTTCCTGACATAAAACCAAAAAAATGTGATTTCAAGAGAATACCTTGAGATTTGCAAGTGTACTTTTTCCTCAGTACGTGTTTCTCTTCTGGAGAGTTGGCCTTTTGCTTTGACTGCCTTTAATGCAAGGCCCTTAGCACTGTACTGTCCAATAACAATTGCAAAAAGCTTCCACTAAAGAAACCAAAACCCAATTATCCACTCTATGAATCAACAGCAAAAATAATGCAGAAATCCTTTAATCAACAGATCTCCAGACAGAAAAGTTTTCCTAGACAACCTTAAAATGATGTTGGTAGTTATAGTGGCAACATTCCTAAAGATCATCTTGGAATAATCAAAGGTCGGCAAGACAGCAAGAACAACACCTAACATAATGTCCCTAAATCCCTCCACAGCTATAGGTCTTGTGCAGATGATTTCCAGACGAGCATATGTAACTGGACCCACCTGAAGCTACATGGCCAACAAAGAGAACACTAAAAGTCAATAAATAATAATAAATATATATAAAGGTTAAGCTATTGTAACTTGCAGTAAAATAACAGCAAAATAAATCCACAAACAAGAAAATGGATTGACAATAAAGACTTCTGGTCAGTGGCTAATTAACACTACTAAACTGCAGAGCAAAGTCCTCGCAAATGAGAATTCATGGAGACAGGAGGAATATTATGCAATAAATGTTTATATTGATCTGTGTATACATATATGTAACTGTGTCTAATACTCAGCCACTTTTAGTGCAAACCACAAAATTTTTCTTCTGCCCCTCATTAATGAATTGTGAGAAATGAATGTGGAGTAGATGTTGCTTGTAGCTACACTTTTTTACCAGAGAGTTGTATGAATACTTATGCTATCGTTGCTGCTGTTAAAAGCCTTTCTCCTACATGAGAGTTCCTTGAAAGTAAACAAAATTATATGTTGGGGGGGTCATTTAATTGGAAAAAAAATTTATTCTGTGTTTTTCTAGTATTTATCCAGTGCTGCTCTCTCAGAGTTCTCCAATTCAGTTTGTCTTTTTTTAAAATTTTGCTTTATGTTCATTTTTTCAAGAATAAAACATTACTGTATTGACAAAAGTGGCTTTTTAAAAATCATGACAGATGCAGTTACAGATTATTAATTGTTGATAAGTATTTACTGTACAAATGAAAAAAAAAAAATTTAGATGGGTGCTAATCAGCTACCTGCCTCACCAGTGCTGCATAATTAATAAATGAATGCCAGTATCAGGTATGCTTTCCACCAATTTTCCTAATACATCTTATTTTACATTTTTCTTCCTGTTTTTCACAAATTATATTGTAGGTGAATCTCACAGAAGACTAACAGCGCTGATAGTACTTGGCCACACCTTTGCTTCGCTTCTTCCCTCTTGCCTTATGATGTGTCTTCAAGATGAGGTGCAGTGGTTTCTGGTTACTTAGTTTGTCGCTTTTATTCTTAAATGCATGTATCTTACATTACAGCCTTAATCATTACAAAACAGATTTTTAAATATGGCATAGGACAACTCCTGATTTTATGTAGAGTGTATGGCTACTATCTAGAGCTTAGCTGGTGATGACACTGTGTATATAGCTGTAACGACTGCTGGTTTTGGACCCCTCCAAATCACCAGTTCCTCTAACCACCTAGCAAGTGATTTCCAGTTGGCCATGCATTGCCGACCTTTCTTATAAGCCAAAAATTTAAAAAAGCTCTCACATAAAACTGCAAACTGTTATATCTCCTGTGTTGCCCATATTTACTTATATGCAAGGCCATTCGATAGAAAAGAGTGCCAATCTGATATGTGGTCCAGAGGAACCCTGTCCTGCGTTTGACTCTTCTATGAAGTCAAAACAACAAACTGGAGAACATCTCAAGCATTGCCTTCTGCTCAGTTGTAAATGACAGGCAGTATTTATGCATGTGAATTATTTTGGCAAATTTGAACGAAGTCTTTATTCATGAAAACCTACTGAAACACCCCCTAAAGAAATGTAATTGGTGTTTTAAAAGTCTCTTTCTCCAGGAAACCCCAGTGTCCAACATCTCTGTTAAACAGTAGCAAACAATACTATTCTGAATGATGTGTTCATTTTTCCTATTCTTTCACAGTGTATCAATATCTATCAGCAACGTGCACAAAGTGAAATGAAATAGCTGTATCTTGATGGCTTGCCCGTGGTGTTCTGATTGAAATGCTTAGAAAGTTTTCTCAAAGGAATTTCATCTTAGTCTCCATTTTCCTGGCATTTTGCCCACTGTACCATTGGGTACTGCAAAAAATTTAAATCAAAGCTAAAAGCTGGCATAGTGACTGAAAAGTTTTAGATTAAATGAAAGATGCTGTTAAGCTGTTTATAATACATAAATGGTGGTTTATTTCTCTGTAGAGAGCCATAGAGAATAAACCAGAATTCCCCTTTTATTAACGTCAGTGAACACAGTTCACGTCAAGGCTGGCTAAAGCATGAAATCTCCTGATAAAATTACACTGACAAGAGTGGATATAGAATTGTTTTCCAAGAACAGCTAAAACAGATAAGAGTTAGATTAGGAAATCGTAAATACTTTCTTTTTGAAGTTATTTATGCTCTCTATTAACAACAACTAAAATGACAGGGGATAAAAGTAATCCAATGAAGAAAAAAATGTGTTCTGCTTTCCTATGACATCTGTAAAACTCATCAGCTGTTAAAGCTTTCTACTCGCTGCAGAACCATCTACTATCTATAGCCACGCAAATACGAAGCAATTAAGAAGAAACTAAATCAATTATAAAATTTTGTGAAATACGGTTCATTGTGAAATACAGTGCATTTGCTACTCACAGGATCATTTGAAAGCTTTACCCTTTTTTTAAAAATGAGCACATTTTCAATCACTGAATTATAAATAATATGTGAGGAATTTATTTTGATTTACCTGTTTCCTAATCAAATAGGTGCCATACAAATAGGAGTTAGTCTATGTTCTTATTTTCTACACTAATTTCCTGTTTCCATTTTGATTTTCAAATTTTGGTGCTTCTTGAATACTCTAATCTGAAGAAAAACTGAAAAGACTGGAACTTCAGTAAGAAAACAAATGAGAATGAACAAAACAAAGGTCTGTAAAGTAGTGAATGAATAATACAGAAGATATACTGAATATTTTTATTGTCTCTGTCTCATAGCAGAAGAAAAAGGGGACATTCAGGGATACTGAAAGGCAGCAAATTCAAAACTGAGACAGGAAATATATTTCTACGCTATGCACCAAGATGTTGCTGAGCCCAAGACTATAGCAAAATTTAAAGTGAGGTTGGCTTTTATACGGATGATAAATATACCCGTAGTTATAGTAATGCATATGTTTTTTTAAAAAAAAATCTGGAAGTCATACAAAATTGAACAGTATAATTTAAAAAAACCTCTGTGTTTTGTGCATTATACCCAAGACAAGTTACTTTGATTTTCTGCAGAAGCATCTGTGACTGCTGCCAGGTGGAAAGTTTCATTAGATGAACTATAAGTCTTGCCCAAAGTGTTCTTGTAAATATTTCTACAAAACAAAAAATCAATTTCTGTAATGTTCTGTTCAACAGCAACTGTCTTAGTTGTAGCTACAAATTAGAAAGTCCGTGTAAAATGTCATACAGCTTTTTATTGTTAATCATGGAATAGTTTGGATTGGAAGGGAGCTTTAAAGGTCAAGATGTGGAAGAAGGTGAATGTAGATGAACATACAAAAAAGAATTTATTCCTTTACTGCTCTTGAGTGCTGAATACAAATTACTCAGACATATACACTTTGTTTTATGGAACAACATCCCATAGCCCTCTCTTGCTCACTGACAAGGAAGACTTTGCAATTGTCACTCTAAAAGCACAAATCTCCATCATTTACTCTAAGAGGTCAAGTGGAAAGAGAGGTTGATGAACAACTTCATGTAGTCCAAGCTGTTGAAGTATATCAGGATAAAAACTTTTCTGACCAAAAAGAAGCCTAGAACATCTGTAGCCTGTATAACAGTTTCTTAGGCTAATTCTTCTAGGTTGGTGACAGAAACCAGCTCAATCATGTTTGACAGTCCAGCAGAGGTGAAAGGCTCACACACTGAGTGACACTTTCTCTAAGCAGTGTGGCACTGACTTCTGCAGTCACAGAAGGCCGGATTGGGTCTTATGACCTACAGATCCATGATCTCATAAACTTTGCAACCTATCTGTTCTCTTTTTATTTTTTTTTTAAGTCTACAAAGCTCAGAATTTGGCATAACATTTTTTTTTAATCTGATAATAAATGTTGTACTTCAGTAAATAAACCCCAGAAAAATAACTCCCTTTGTTAAATGTTTGCCATCTAAACCTTTCACAGAATGAATTGCCTTGCATACCCCTTTAGCAGACAACGCTGATGCTGACACAGCCCCTTCAGTTACATCACTAAAACTGAGTAACTACTCAATGCACTCAGGTTCTAAAAGTGTTTACTGCTTTCGTGCCAAGTTAAGTCTGGAGGTAACAAAAAATCAGCCAAAAAATTGAATATTATTCATAGCATTGAAAATATTATTAGTACTGTTAGGAGAAAAATATTAAAAAGCACAGACCTACTCAGTCTTTTAGACCTTATTTTCATTAAGCAATATCTTGGAAAACATTTGGAGGTTAGAGTTTTTCTCATTTACCAATCATTGCCTTTTATTTATGCCGCTTGTTGGTTAGGCACTGGGCAGAACTAGTAATAATGCCCAAATCAAATAATTTGAGGTGTGGAAATCTAGTAAAGGTAGATCTCAGGTGTAAACCTCTGCTTCTGCAAAATGCCACAGGAAGCATACGAGAGTGCAGCTATAGCTGGTAGTATCTACTTCAACATAAGTGCAAAATCAATGGATTAGGAAAAAAGCTGTGTTATCCTTTCAAGCACAAAAGCACAGACTTGCTGAGCAATTAAAAAGCTGAAAAAATGAGGTGTCTTGGCAAACTCAACTTGAACAAATGAATTAACATTTGGAATTACACAATCACATTGCATGCTTTTATGGAAACATGCTAGTTAGCATAACAGCTAGCACATCACATGGGAGTTATGTTGTCAAGAGACCCTTCTAAAAGTAACTCAAATTAGCACTATGCCCAAGAATATTTGGTATATAAACTGACTCATTTTCTCAGGTTTTAAATTTATTTTGTAGCAGTTGTGCCCTGATTGTCTTTGACTTATAATTAATTATTCTGAAAAAGATGAAGAAGGTTAAAAGGCTTGGCTTTGAGATCAAGACCAAAGGACACTGATGAATATAAGAGATGATGGGAAACAGAAGAAACTGATACAGAAACGGTTGGAAATAAGACACACAGTCTAAGGAGACTAGTGAGAAGAAAGTCATTTGAGCTAGAGGAAAGAAAGATATGTGGATGCTTTGGAACAGACCCCACTTCACAACATTGTTGATCACTGTAAGGAAGTGATTTGATGACATCCTTTTCTTTTCAAGTATGTATAATTTTCAGTGTGATTACCCTTGGCTGAAGAAACCAAAGAGTTCTAAGACACTTCATCACTGAACATTCCTGGCCACGTGAAGATTTCTTAGGAGCAGGCACATTTCCATTGCCTTCGATTTTGCCAGATTTCAAGAAAGAAGAAGAAATTAAAGACTAATGGAAAACTTTTTAGTAATACAATAAATTCTGTCCATATAACTAATAAAAAAATCTGAAGAAAGACCCCACAAGTTACCATGTGTGTCAAACCACACCCTATGCTACTGGCATTGCTTAGGATAATTGAACTAAAATTGGGGGTGAGAGATACATTTTGGCAAATTATTCATTTGCTTAAAAATTCATCTTTCGATCAGCCGAAACAGTTTATGAATTCAACCTAACTGAAGGACTAGTTTTAGATGAGACAACACTGACAAAACATTCCAGAAAAGTTGAAACAGTTGCTTACAACATGTTCAAAATCAAATGCTGTGAATTTTTCAAGGCATTTAATTTCTGGACAGGTTTAATGACTAAAGGAAAGATTTGGGTTTGCAGTCATTGATTGTCTTTTCCGTTCTGTCTCCCCTGTTTTTATGACTTCAGTACTTTAGTGACCTAAACCATAACTAGATTCAAACATCTCATCTGCCTCTGGACAATGTCTGCTGCTTTCCCACAATTAAGCCTTCTCCAATAGGGCATACATGTACTTGAGGAAAGTTGTGCTCCATATTATTTATTGATATTATTCCATCTGAAATGAACTACACGAATAGTGACTGACCTCTACAGTAAACGCATGTAGTCCAGGAATTGTGTTTAAATCCTCAGCTGGAATTTACTTTTAAGAATTACACAGCTTGGGCAAGAATATTGAGCAATATTTCTCTGGTTTGAGTTATTAGTTTCCTTGTCTTTTTTCAATAATGCCCAGAAATAAATAAGTTCATTTCCGGTTTTCTCTATCTGTTCAGAAAATGCATTTAAGATTCTCTCATTCCAGTCTGGCCAAGAAATCCAAATGTCAGGTCTTACCTAAAGTTTCACTAAAATTGTGAAATAGTGACAACACAGAGTTAATACATCCTTTACAGATTTCTTTGCAACTGGTTGAGCATTGTTCCGGTAGACAGTAACAGAATTCCCCAAAACCTTGAGTCCACAGAATGAGAAATGTCCACTATATAGGGCTGAAGGGTAGGCAGCAGAATTGTACATGAGGAAACACTAAGAAAACTGATTACGATCTCAAAGCACATGTTACCTCATATTTATTTCTTCAAACACAAAATACATTTCTCATTTCCTTGCTTTCACAGCTTCGGGCCTCAGCTTCTTTTGCTTTATAGATATTTGTATACGACTAGATGTTTTGTTAAAAATTCTTGCAATTCTTTTAACATTTTAGCACATGAGCCTCACTGGTTATAGTTTTGACTATTAACAATTTTTTTCATTTATATCTTCTCTGACTAATAATGTCTTTCAGGCCTGACCTAAGTACATTTTATTACACAAGCATGGAATTTCATTTACTCCTGAGAATCCTGATGACTCATTAACAGGGATATATCCTTAGGTCTCATTAATGTAGTTCTTACTATAATTTGCAGACGATTAGATAAGTGTCTTTTTACTTCTCCATCTTCCTTCACAGCACATGTAGTCTCACAGTGTGCCTGGAATGATTATAGCAGATAGATATTGCAAATCATTTTTCCTTTCTTTGGATTCCATCTTTTTTATGTGCATCTATTCTCTCTTTCATTTAAGTTTTTTTTTCTTTTTAATTGTACATGGCTGGTTTTAAAGTGGGTAATCATTTCCCACTGTGGTGCCTCTAACTGCTTTAGAAGGCTTTCTCTAATTCCTTTAATACTCAGAGAATCACAAACACTGCAGGATCCACTAAGGTTTTAACAGTACAGTGAGTCTACTTAGAGCAATAGCTCAGAAACAATGCATTTTCTGTGCACCAAATAAAAATATGCATACCACTCCACTATCCCTGATTTTGAGAGCTGTTTCTGATTACTGATTGAAAACTCCCTCTGTTCTTCATTAAAGACTGAAATTCTTTTAAAATGCTTATTTACGGTGGCAGTCCTAAGGGGCAGGCTATGTATTTAACTGCCTACAGCTTCAAATCTCTTTCAACATGAAGCCAGCTCTGTGTTAGGTAACTTGTTGGGTGAGTGGTGCCACATTCCTGCTCTGCCTATGGGATAAAGTAGCTGCGGTACAACATGGCTCATTTGTTCCTAGACTATCATTAGTATTAATGAGCTTTGCATCTATACATCAAGGAAAGGAGAATCGTCATGTCTTATGCTTAATGTTACGCTTTCAAGGGTCCTCTCTCTGGCTTAAGTTCATTCTTTTTGAGTCAAATCCTGCATCCCCATGAAAAACTTGAGTAAACAGGCCGTATGCAGGGGATATGCAATGGACTAAGAGATGGAAAACACTCCCTCACCCCCAGACTGAAATGTGTCTCTGCGACTTATGTGATGCAGCAGCATTTCCCTCCTGGGGGGGGTATCTAATAATTTTTTTCTTGACCCTGTCCCTTTGTCAAACTCAGCCCTTTCTTGCAACCCCTATAAATCTGCTGTGAAGACATATGCCATCAAGTAGGGTGAATGAGCAGCAAGGCTGCCCCTTCATGACCTTTCCTTTATGTGACACCTCCCTCCCCAACTAGCTGAACTATTGTATTTAGGACCCTCTGCCTTCACAGGGAAGAGTATGATTGTTTCAGAAGGAAAAAGCAAAAACCAATGCATAAATAAGAGGGATTCAGTCAGAAGGCTAACTAAGAAACAGTTAGGTGAAAACATATAACATCAGGGCGCAATATTTAAAGTAACTGACATTTTTTTCATAGCATGACTTGCAAAGGACATGCAGTTAGAAATAGAGCCCACATACTGAATTCTGTCCTGCTGAGGACAATGTTACCTTCTGCCATCTTGACCATGCCACTTTACCTTTATGTGTTCCTTTTGTCCTCATTGAAAAACAGAATAAAAATGCTTTCTAGTATCATTAGCAGAAGATGTTAGAGCACTGGAAGTACTAGTAAATAGAAAGCTCAACTTCTGACTTTCAAATACTGATTAGTTCTCTGTCCAAACGGTCATTCAGACCCTGCTCAGACTCAAAACATGTATTCTTTCATGCAACGTGAAAGTGCGGTATGATCATATCTGTATCCATATCCTGCTTTGTAAGTGCAGTAATCTCAGTTGCTCCTATTTCTTTGCAAACGTGGTGGGAGAACTTCCTCCTCCTGTAGGTCTGCAACTGTAGCACAGGAATACAGGCTGGAGTGTCTTTTTTCCTGTGAGCTTCTAGTACAAGGGTTATCTTTTACCAATTAATCTTGAAACTAAAAAAAAAGAAACTTTATCAGCCACAATGCGAATTACATGAGGTTGAAAATAACTTGCAATTTAAAACAAGCTACTTATAACAAGCAAGGAGACAGGTGTTTGACTGAACTCTTTAAGGAACTGCGTGTAGAAATAGATCAGACAAAGCAGGGGAATTAATTCAGTAGCTGACAGGCATTGTTCAGTTGATGTTGGGCAGAATCATAAACAAATTCAAACATCTCCACAGTGTCTGCGCGCCCTCAACACACCCACTGTAGTTTTATCCCCTGGGTACCTGGAAGCTCTAGCAATGAAATGGAGGAAGGTTGGACCTATGAATGCTTCAGGACAGACTTTTTGACTGAAAAAAAGAAAAATTCCATCTCACATGTATTTTAGGTCCTAGAAATGTTTTCTCTTTTCATGATAATTTTTACCGTAGACCAATTTTGATAAAACTGAGAGACTGGTGATGCGTGCAGTAGCTATGAAAGAACTGTCCATGGGCTAGCCCAAGTATGGCAGCCTGACATACTGCCTGTGACTAGATGGTGCAACCAAGCTGAGAAGAGCAGTAACCCATCAGGTAAACAGGTAGTCCTTCATGCCAGCCCTCTGGGCATGACTCTAACAGTGTTAGCAGACTTGCAGTAAGTAGTCATCCAGAAAGGTGGGTCCTATTTTTGTTCAGTCTTATTTAGATTAAGCACTTGCACACACATATCTGACAGGTCTTGCAAGAGCCCTGTTCATCCAGTAGCAGAAAGGATTGCTTTCAATCTCTTCCACTGGTGAAATTCTGCTTGTATTAATAATTAATCTTACAGCACATCAAGAACTTTGGCAAAAACCTCCCACATCTTTGTCCTAACAATCAAGCTACAGACTTGGTCAGAGCCTCTGCCATTTTCAGGTTCCTTCTGCAAGACATTTTCCAGTCCATAGATATAATTTACTAAGGCAGAGAAAAACTAGATGCATGGCCTGAGACATTGGGGCACTCACAAGGGTTAATGGAAGAGCTATGTTCAAGCTGTGCCCTAAGTTTTACAGAATAAACAAATAAACTCAGATTCCCCAAACCCTGTGTGAGTATCCACCTGTGGACCACTGGCTTTCTAGCTTTGGGCAGAAATTCAAGCAGAGAACCAGAAAACTCTTCAGAACACAATGATAGTTGGATCAGGCACCTTTCCACAAAAGCAACAACTTTGACTAGTCAATGTATTTGCTGGGAAAAAAAGTATGTTGACAAAAAATTCTTGATCACCCTAATTGGAAACTCTGGCCTGGGCTGTGAATCTCCTCTGGTATGCAATTATAAAGGGTAGCACTCAACACAAAATCTAAACCAAAACTGAAAACACTCTGCGTCTTCTCAAGTTCTGCTGCTTGAATTAAATTATTAGAGCCTGCTGTAAAACAATAATGATTTCTACTGTCAGAAACAATGTTTCAAACAGATGTGAACTGCACAAAGCATATGTGGAAAACGTGTGATCCACACACTAAGGTCACAGGAGCCATTTAGATGCCACATGTAAAATATGTGAAACACATGTGGAGGCATGATGCAAATTCACATTTAGTTTGTTCTTTGGCAAGTATCAAGATCATAGGCTAAAAGAACTAAATCTCTCTGAGGCAAACTTTGTGCCTGTGAAACTTTCAATCTTTATAAAAGATTAACTTTTTTTGAAAATTCCCGCAGGGCAGGCTTCTTAACCCCTCAAATTATCCATTGCTAATGCTGTCTGATATGTCCTTAGTGACGGAAAATTCTTGTTACCCTCTTTCTTAATACCTACCAAAGCAAAAGGTTAACAGCTCTCTGCTGTCTGCTGTTACACAGCTAATCCTAGGGTGGTAATGCCATTCTCACCCAGTGGGCTTGCTCTGCTTTATCTGAGCACACGACAGAATAAAGCAGGGCACCAGGTATCAGAAAAAATCTCACTGAAGAGAGTCTGCAGTGTTATGAGTTGCTCACAGTTTATGCTTAGTTGATGGTGATACTAATGCTGAGGATTTGGCCCTAGGTGCCACTCATCTCACCTAAATTCAGTCTCAAAAGTGTTAGTCCTAAGCCAGCTGTCTAGACCCTGCTGTCAATAAATAGAGAAGCCTTTCCAAACACACTACAGGATGCAATGAACTCCCTCTGAAGGTGCTTTGTTGACTATATAAAGGGGCCAAACAGCTAACTGAGAACAAAAGCTTAACTTCAAGATGGCTAAAGCAAGATGCCAAAAGCCGTTGGATGTACACCGTGCATGGGGAGACCCAGCCCATAAGCCAATACCGCCTGTCTCCTCCACAGAAGTGCAAAGAAAACCAGGCTTTGTTTCAAAGCGGAGACCTCAGCAGTGGGTAAATGTCCCCCTTGCACAGGATCCACTCGCAACATCTCCAAAAGTTGTTTCTGATGCATGGTGTGCTTGCAGTAGGGAGAGCCTTGCCCTCTGGGAGTAATCAGGCCCCAAGGAGAGCCCTGTGTGGAATAATGTTTGGCTTTTCATACTCATTTTCTCTCCTCTCTGTCCCTAGAAATCCTGTGCTGTCAAGAGCTGAAAGGTCTCCACCCTCCTCATCTTCTCAGCTACTTTTTCATTGCCTTGGCTGCACCACATGTGAGCTTGATAAAGTCAGAATTCACGTAGCTGAGAAAAGTAGGCTCTGTCTTGAAAATCCTCTTCATGCAATGACCCCAGTGGAATGATTCATGAGAATAAAGGTTTTTACATGGGAGAAAGTATTACAGATTCTGGACCATTTCTTTCATTGCCACTTTTTAAATGAATCAAAAAGGCAACATACTAAGGGGATAATATATCTGTTCCTGTTCTAACTGAAGACAATGGCAAATTGCCCTTTGATTTTAAAACAAGAAAGATACAACATTTAATGAAAAAAAAGTAACACATTAACAAATAATATAATTTTAAGGATAACATTGATTTCATATAGATTCATGTGCACTGACTGCTATCTGTCTCTCTCAGTTGCACATCTCATAATGTTATACTTCAGGAAAAAATTGTTTATGAAATATTCATGGCAAAACAAATAATGTCCATAAAAAATCAATTATGAAGTCAATTTGATTTTTATAATTTTTAATACATATATCTGAGGTGCAGAGAGAAAAAATAACTAAGCCCTCAGCAGACCATTATAAGCTAGACAAGGATTTACAGTAGAAGATACAGCACCCATAATGCTTGAAGGATGATGTCATGTCTTAATTATGTTAGCCTTTAGAGGACATACATCAGCTCCACATCTTCAGATATTCAGAATTTACTGTGCCCTTTCTTTGACCCTGACTTTTTTTTAGAGAACTGAAGTAGGGAGAACATATTCAAAGCAGATTGTCAGTCACGAAGAGACTTCAGACAACAGGGGTTCAAATGAGCTCTGGTTTTAGCTATTTTTCCATCTCTGCTGGTTCCTAAGGTTTTAGAATCACAAGGGGCTGATGATTCTCAGCTCCTCTTAAGGGTCTGATCCCACATCATCAAAAGCCGCATTGTCATTGTTTTCTGTGGGTCTTGAGGGTGCTCAACATATCAAAAATCAGATGACTGAAAGCTGAAACTTTTTTTGGTCCCAGTTCAATGGCAACCTGCTATGACTCTGCAGGACTATTTTCAGGTTAAACAATGTAGCACATACAGATTTGCAGGTTTGTTCTTTCCTAGAATGAAGCTTGTTCCTTCATTCCTTCATTATACTGCAACTGCGCATAAGCACTTCACAATATGCAGCCACTACAAAACCAGTCTTTTCCTTTTAAAGAAAGATTTTACATATTTAGTCACCTTTGCCAGGTATAAATAAAAGTACATTCTTTAACATTACATCCCCTTAAAAACTTTTTTTTTGGGAGGGAGGCACACAGGATTATTAGGGGAATAAATGTAGAAAAGACCCTTGCAACAGTCATCAGTATTTACTCTTAACTTTTATTTTTTAATAGCTTGGCTAAAAGCCCATGGAATTAGTCAACTCTAGTGTTCAAGGAGATTAATGAAGTTTGGACAAGGGGCAAATGTGTCTGAATGTCTTCCAGTAATTATATTTTTTAAGAGAGACAGCTTTTCTTTCCAGAAAGGCTACAAAATGACATATATAAAATGCAACTACAGTAATCCATTGTTCTAAAGCTGCTTTTCCTAAAGCACTGTCACGACTTGTCTATCAGACACATTCTCTGTCTTTGGATGTAATGGCAGTTAACATACATGCCCAGATTCACATCCAGTGTAGCTGCAGAAACCATGCCTTTTAATTCCAGTGAGTCCCAGCATCCTCTCCCTCAGATTAGCCCCATAAGAGTTTTCCCACAGCAAATCTCCACTGCCTTCTGTTGTAAGGATTTGCACCCACCTTCCACAGAAGAAAAAGGAAAAACTCAGGGCAGGGAGCGGAGAGGAGTGTGGTGAGGTTCTGCCTTCAAATGTCATGTATGCCACAAGATGGTGGAAGGTCAGAGGTTGTTTTCTCTGCAGACATTCTGGCTCTCAGCATGCCCCCCCACTCCATCCACTTTCCATTAAGTTTTGCTGGGCAATAGCATATGCTTTGGATCCATGTCACCCATTCCATTAGCCAATAGTGTTACATAGACATGGAAAAGGAAAGTATGCATATAAAACAAACTGAGGTGAAGAAGGGGAGGGAAAAAAAAAAAGAATATATACATCCTGTGATTCTTTCTTCCCACCTCTGAGCTTGGATCTGAAAGCCGAGAGTGCAAAGAAATGTGCTTCCATTTTCTTTTTTTCTTTTTTTTTAACCACACTCTGTTCCAAATGCAATTTTAATAAGGGTACTCTCCGTACATTTCCAAATGGGTTTGTTTTGTATCCATAGAGAAGGTTGGGGGGGAACCCTGAAAAAGAGACTCCAAACTGATTAACTCTGTGATAACGAAGTCCAGTTTTCATGAAGCACATGTCACGGAGTGAATTGCTGCTTCCTTTGATTTGTGCTTGAAATGTGAGACATACTGATTCCCAGATGGCCGTTTCATTGTGCAGAAAAGCAGAGAAACACATACATTTTGGTTAACTTGCATATCTTTTCATTTATTCATGTAATTGTGATATATATTCCATATTCCAGAATGTACCAGATGGTGAAGGGAAGGCTTACAGTGCAGCCACATTCCCATTCAATAACCTTGGCTGTCTGTGGCAAACTCTTCACTGTGCCAGGTGTCAACATTTGGCCACTAAAATTTAACTCCCCGGAACACACTGGGTGAAAGAATTCACAATCATCTCACATATTCCCTTCTTGATATGCATAGTAAATGCCCTGTCATGCTAGTAAGAGTTGCAGGTACACATCAAGGGTGAAATGTGCACCCCCTAATACAAGCCACATCTGATGTTACCATGATAAGATTTCACCATGACATGTTAAAAAGCATTTCTAATAAACAAAGCTTTGCATAGGGAAGACTGCAAGTTACTTTTTCAGCAAAGTTCATGGGAATTCAGCCTGCACTCCTGTCTAACAACAACGGGAGTGGTGTGTGTAATTCTACCCACAGAGACAGATTAACTAAAAGGATTTATTTTCAAGCAGTGAAACTGCTAAATTCTGGTACCAGCAGCAGGACTGTCTGCCAGTATCCTGTAAGCCTTTATTTCCCTAAGGCCCCTACCATATGAGATGTTTGGATGATGTTTAAACCTTCCCCTTGTGTGTGTTCATCTTGTGTATTTTTATTGTTCTTTTAATTATCTGCACATATATATTAATTCCAGAAAGTACAAACAGGCTCCACTGTCATTTCTCCACCACACTTTATATTATAACATCACTCATGAATGCTAGTTACAAGTTTCCAGGCAGACATGCGGTTGATCTAAATTTGTGGGACGACAACATTCAGATATCTGCTTTCAATTTGTGTGCATGTTTCTCCCTGTTATTTTCTTTTTATGGTAGTATTAATTGTTACCAGAAGTCTGTATGAAATGACTGAGGAACCAAATGCTGGAATGCAGCAGATCAGAAATGGTTGTTTCGCTTGCTGCTAAGTGAAATGTGTTCAGTTAGTTTATTAGCAAAAGTGAGCATTCCCGTGAACAACCAGAGATCTCAGTTTCAGACATGGAAGAAAAGTCAAGAGTTTGACCGACTGGTAAATTCAGATGCCCAATGCCAATGTATTCACTTAATTGTTTAGAACTACATATAAAAGTATAATTTCCGGAGGAACAGTCTCTGGAGAACTGTATTTTTTTTAATCACTGTGCCCAGATTACTGAGGACTAAACACTGCATTAACAGAAAAAATGAGTGGCTTTATCCACTTGGCTGGATATCAGAATGGAACTCTTCCACGAATGGCCCGATCCAGTACCCACTGAAGTCAGTAACAGTCTTTCCGTTGAGTTCAACGGGCACTGGTTTAGACACTAATTGCTGTATTACAACACCAAAGGGGTGAGTAATTCCAAGTGTTCATTACCCAGCACTGCCCGAATCTCTCTGCAATATCAATGGAGAGAGTCAGGTCTATATCCAGGTGCCTGAGAGGCAACATTTTGTCATGTGTGAATCTATGAATGATCTGCTGAAAAATAATCCTGTGACTAAGCAGCTGTGCAGCTTAACACAGAAGTGAGGATAACATAAGGAAAAGTTTATCCCTTTATCTCTGCTTCGCTGATGCCACTGCCCTTCATTTTGTATGGGTTCCAAACAAGTGCAAGATATCTAAGGATTTAATTTCAAGTATTTTTAAACAGGTGCAGGTTATTTGAGGTATAGATTATACAGTCTGAAATTCTCACTACCCTGTTGAACATATGCCTAAATCTCCCTTGGAGGTAAACTGAAGGAATTGTGATGAAGGCCCTGGGCTGAGCAAGCCAAGGACAGGTTGTGATCAGCGTTTCAAACAGCAGCCTTGAAATGTGAGTCTTTCACTAGGGATCTTTGGGCAGAACCAGACCAGGTGTAGGGAGCCCAAAGCTAGGACTTCCCACGGTGCTTTTCATGCTTCATCCTTTTGCCTGTTTGGGTTACATATCTGTCCCTTACCTAGTTTAAGCTGTATTAATTGGACAGGGCTCACAACAGGATCTCAGCATCAAGATGCAGCTTTGCAGTGTGCCATAAGGTAGCTGCTGTATCAAGACTGTTTTTTCCCATGGAAGTAAGTACAACATGACACTGAATAGTCACCTGATGTTACATACTTCCATATAGTTAGGAGTCTATGTTGCCCATACAGTCACTGCAGAGGGCTTCTAGCTATAGGTCTTTAGTCCTACCTCTCTCCATTGACTGTAAGGGGCAGCTAAAGTAGGAACAACACATGTGTCTAACATCAAGTGGTAGAACTATCCCCTACCAAATAGTTTTCATCAACTGCAACACTCCAGAAATACTGTCAGTCACTGGCCATTTTGAAATTGTGGCCTAGGAGTCAGATTCATTTTGCTTTTGCTTGTGACAATGACTACCTTGTATTGCAAATGCAAGTATCCAACCAGCATTACTTTGGTACAAGTTGCACGTTTGTGCTTCGCTACTATAGATAATGAAAGTGGGATGCAAATTCAGTCAGCGCACCCTCCTGATCTGTTTCAGAGTGAATGGCGATGCTAACGTGCCATGGAACCAATGAACGACTCAGCTTAAGCAGCTTCACCGGAAACTTCAGTTTTAAAAGGAAAATATAATGTACCCTTTTTGTAAGTAAGACAGTTGTAAAGTCAGTACCACAGATAAAGAAGAAGGGATTATTCCCGATGGACAAAAATTCAAAAACGCATCTTCTGTTTTACTTAGATCAGTGTTTATTTAGTGAGGCTTTACTTTCTGTACATTGCAAACCCGCATTGCTACATACCGTCTCACCATACCTGAGCAGAGTCTAAATGCTGCAAATATATGCATCCAGGACAGAGCTCAATCACTTTCTCTCTTAAATGACTGACAGCCTGATTGCATACAGGCAGCAGTCAGATGAAGCTCTGGTAAGGGGCCATATGTTGCTAGGACACAGGGCCTAATGGCATGGGGAGGTACACGCTGGGGAGGTGACGGAGCCGGGGATCAGGGGCAGGGAATATAAAAAGAGGAAGCCCATTTTATTTTTGTCTCTGTAACATAACCAGTGCATAAAGGCCTCCTTTCTTTCGCATTCATACAGCAGGAAGCTCCATCTTCTCTGCAAGTGTTGCTGTTCACCATGTTCATACAGTCGAGGGAAAACTCATGGCACCAAAAGTTCGCAGTCTACATGTAAGCAGGCAAGTAAATTCAGACTAAGGGAAATGAAAAAAAACAATTCTTTTAAATTTTTTTTCTTTTAATGTACAGTGAATATCTGTAGGTAGAAATTGAGTTTTATGCTCAGCTTAACTTGAAGCAAGTAGAAGCCTTTCAAAGGAGCTGAAGGAGGTAGTCTTATGCATATAAAGGGAAGACGGCTGCTGCTGTAAACAGTCATATTAGTGCTCTGGTTGACAGATGGACCAGCTGACTGAAAAAAAGAAAAGAAAGAAAAAAGCAACTGCGATGGATGCAGTGGCTAATTATCAGTGACTCTAAAGACTCTCACGATTGAGGTGGAAGAGTATTTGTGAGATGCAGATGTACAGTGATTGTTGTTTAATTATTGCTATTAGTGTTGTTGAGAAGGGCAACGAAGTCCTGTGTAGGAAGTAACACAAAACAAGGAGAGACATAATACCAAAAAACAGAGGTGAAATGGAGCATTCTGAGAATGAAATATATGCTATACTTTTTTTTTTTCTTTTGAGATAGGAATGGAGAAGAAGTAAATAGTCATCTCTTCTACATATATCTTTAAAAGGACCTTCGCTTTTGTGTTTCGCTTCTATTAGAAATGTATAGATGAGAACCCATTAAAAAAAAGAAATGTCCACTGCTCACTGTGCTTAAAATCTAGCACTCCATTTGTGGCATTTTTCATTCTAAACAGAAAAATTCAGCAAAAATAATAAACTGCAATGGAGAAAACCATATTAAGAAAACAGCACATACACGTGGTTTTGACCAGCGAGCTTGCTTTGTGGATCACTTCAGATAGAGATGATGCAGTGTTTCTTTAAAAACACAGACAGCAGAACTTAGGAAAGCAAGGTAACTGTATCTACCTACATAGTAAAACCAGGATCGTATTACATGCTATGTGGAAGATAACTGTCTACTTTCCAACCTAAGCCTCTGAAAGGAAAAAGACCTTTTATTTGTAAAAGTATGCTTGATAGAAGTATTGTAAAGCAAGCATCAACAGAGGATCTTGTGGCTTGAAAAGAAGGATCATGAATATTAATTCAGGAAATCAACACAAGAGATGTACAGGGCACACAGTTTATTAAAAAAAAAAAAGAGAAGTTGATAAGCCACTGAAGTGCCAGAAAGAGACAGAGCAAAGGCAACAATAATGACATTATTCAGGTATGTAAATGAAAACACTGCTGGCAAGAAAAAGTAAAGAGAAGCTGTTAAAAGTACCCTCTTTTAGTACTTTCTACTAGTACTGTGCCTTTTGCAATGTGCCACTTTAGAAAAGCTGAGATCATAGCAGATCTCTGAATGTAGATCAGGTTCTATCAAAGCCTTTTGCTTTGTCTGTATGTTGAACAGAGAGTTGTATTTTAACAAATGCAGAAATAATGAGGGTTTCAGATTTCCAACATAAGCACAAAAAGATACACTCCACTCTAATATTTCAAAGCATTCAAGTTCACTAGTAAAGCAGCGCTGAGGATACTCAAAATTCCAACATGTAGTCATCAGGATTTCTGAAAGTAAGAAACCTCAGTCAGATATCTTTCCTCTTTCCCATCCAAAGTAATAGGGAAAAATTCTACAGAAATTTACAATTGGTCTGTAGGTGTTATGCACACTTCTCTGTATATAGTGGGTATGAATTGGCACTTCAAAGCAATTTTTAAAAGATTCTCAGTCTATTTTAAACGAAGCTAAATTTTTATTTACTTTTCTGTGTGACTGTATATCACTTTACTAGAGGCCAGTACACCTGTTCTAAGGTACACATTTAGATATATTTGCATTATTTCTCAATACAAAGTCTAACACTATGTTAGCTCAAATAAGTTGTTCCTTTGTTCTTTTTCTTCTTTTCTTCCTCTTCCTGCAGATACCGAGTCACAAGTTAAAATAACCATTAAAGTTAAGTACGGAAGATTTCGAGCTCTTTAGTTATCATCAGAGTCTCTTTTTCTGTTTTGTTAATATTACTTTTCTTCTCATATAACTTTGATAGGTAGAGGTGTTTTGACCATGTCCATTCTTGCCTTTCTCCTACAGAATCTGGACTTTGATATCAGCCCAAACAATCAAAATTCATGCGCATCATGTTGTCTCCTATCATACCTTGACATCTTTAGCTTCTCTCTCCTCTGTTCCAGATTTCTCACTAATGATCTATTAACTTCTTGCTATATATGCTCTGTCCCACTTCCTTACATTTGCATAATGAGCAGTGGAGAAGAAGTTGGTCCATCAGTTGGCTCCCCAAGAAAGATGTCCTCATCCAGGAATAGACAGGGACATCTAGCCTGTGTTAAGTAACTTCAGCCTCAAGGGAATACCACAGAAAAATGCACATTTCAAATTATCTTACAGTCCCCTGGAATTTCTTTTCCTTCATTTTCCCTTGCCTCTTCTGCTAATAGTCTTCAACTTCCAACAACCTTCTCTTTCACCAGAGGCTTGCAAACTGGTATGCTTCCTGATGTTACAGTTTATTTCCACTGAATACCTCTCCTCACAGTCGTTTTCACTTAGGATATATAAAAGAAGGTCTTTGATCTTTAAATCTGCAGAAGACACCTCTGTATCTCTATACAGAGAGAGAACACTACGTCTGCATGAAAACAAAAACTCTACATCCACATAAAAATTAAATTGACTGCTTATGGTGACCTAGAACAGATCTAATCAATTTGTTCTTTAAGCTGTTGTTATTGTTCTTTTTTGATGTGATTTTGCAACTGGAAGCATAAGTGATGTGTGCTACTGAATGCAGAAATGAAACATATTTTGCAAAACCACTGTGATTATGCTCTATAATGATTTTTTGTTATTATTTATCTTTTGCTGTTTGGAAAGTGAACACCACAGTAATTGTTCCATACCTGGTATTGAAAAAAATAAAAAGCCAATTCTGGACAATATTTCGGTAATACTACTTCTATTATTGAAGGTCAGTATTGTCTTTACTGAGCTGCTTTGTACCTTCTGAGGACTTCTGGGAGCTATTTAAAGGCTGAAAGTCCAAAATAGCTGGCCATGAGACAACCCAAACCAGTGAACTGATACTAGTAGACTGACAAGGAAGTGTGGCATATAAGCAATAAATTTCTTGCTAGCGTACCTCAGGAAACTGCCGTTTAAAATAAGGCTTTGGGAGATGATTCTGCTGTGTCCCAGCAGTGGAATTCAGGACTGAAATGAGATTCAAAGGTCTTATAAAGGTATTTTTCTTCTAGATTTTTTCTTGAGATTTGCACCATTGTGCCGTATCTACTCTGTCTTACAATATTACTTCATCAGAGTGTCCATTACTCCATAAGACTTGGAGAATTGCAGCCATGAAGAAAGACACCTAGAAATTCACGAAAAGCTATGTAAAGACCAGATTCTGTCTGTGAAAGCTAGCAGAAGTAGATGCTTAAGATGCTAGGATCTATTTCTCATCAAAACAAGGAAACATTATTACTGTGGTTAAAGTAGTTGTGTCTCCTAATATAGAATACTATGTAGGGTAACCCGTGTCAAGAAAAGATTAATCTAAAGTGTAAGAGCTACACATAGCAGGAGCTGGACTGATTAAGGGAATAGGGATTCTATTTTATAAGCTATGCTCACTTGGGGGGTACAAATTTTTTTCCACAGTATTAACAGAAATTTCTATACCAGCAAAATTTCTGTAAAGCAGATTGGGCTTTGAGGAGCATAGCTTACAAGAATGAACCAGAATGAAACCTGCTAGTGGAAGGGAGAAATGGGAAAGAGCTACAAGGGAGAAGAGGAAAGGGGTATGAGTACCTTCTATAAACAGACCAAGAGAATAAATGTCAAGGAGTGAAACAAACTAATTAAGTAACGGAAAATGTTAGTGTTACAAGATACACATATAAATTGCCTCCAAATGAAAGTAAAATGATGAGTATAACAAAGCACTGGGCTCACTGAGCAATGGGAATCCTTACAGTCTTAAACCCTGTGTTTTACATCATACCAAAAACATGCGGCAACATTTCAAAACAGTGTCATTTTGGCTTTCAAATAATGCCTTATCCTGGTGATTATTAAAAAAAAAAAAAAAAAGAAGAAAAAAGGCATAAACCAGACATTTGCTAGCACTTTGCCTGGCCAAGATGTCATTCCTTTTCTTTGTGATTCTCTTATATCTCGTTTTAATGATATCCAGTAAAAGTATGAGCTGTGGTTATGGAGTTTGATTAACCACTTAAACCAGACAAAAAGAAAACTTTATTGGGATAATATTTGCTTTTCCATGTGTTGAGTACTCAATAACACAGACATCCAGTTGTCACTCATCATAAATCTACAAATGCACAATCATACAGCATGCATGCACTTAAAGTTACAGTTATAAATTAAAATTTTATTGGTGCATCTATTTTCCCACTGAGCAAAACAATTACAAAGCAAATTGAGAACTGCCAGGATACCACTTGAGCATTAACTTGGTAGCTGCCTCCCCACTGTGCTGGCACTGTTTTTGCTGTTCTTCCTACTCCATAGTCTTGCAGCAACAAAGTCAACAGCTGCGGCCAAAGGCAGGCAAGTCTGGCAGTTGCAGTACCCAGATGACAACGTTTGGTGTATCTCCAATAGCAGCAGCAGCAGAGATGTCTGGATTTATTGACAGCTCAAGGGTTTCTCTCTTGGCGGGGTTCCTCCCTAGCAGCTGTGGAACTGTCTCTGTTGCTATCCTGAGGTTGGGCTGTGGTGGGGATAACAGGGTTCCCTCATCCTGCTGTGATCATGAGATTCCTCTCTATGTACTTCTAATCAGCTTCTTTCCTCAATCACATTACACTGAGTCAAAAAAAAACATTTCCATTTAGTTTCCCATTTTTACAGAATGGTCTATTCTCTGCCCTTCAAACTTACTGCCCACTTATGCATCATGTTGCTTCTGATTACAAGAATTTCAACTCCCCTAACAGACTATTTCAGTGTGCGGGGCCTTTACTGGTTTCTAGCTGTAAATGCAATTTCTCTTTAGAAATAAAAGCACACACTATACCAAACTAAAGATCTTTGCTTTCTGACACCGATGACCATTATGTCTGCGTAACCACACGAGAGTTGGGAGTTGGGCAGAGTTTCATCTTATAAGCAATGGTTACTGAACCCTGGGTTATTGGATACCAAGGACCCATGGGAGACGCTGTGGAATAAGAGGGGAGTGTAACTGCTTAGACTGCTAGCCAGGGAAAGAGGAACAGTATTAGGTGCAGCAGCAATTCAGGTTGAAAGAAGTCCTCATTCAGGCTAGCTTCTCACCCGCAGCCCAATCTCTGTGGCAGATATGCCTGAAATGGAGAGAGGTGTTGAGGGGAGGAGGTAAGGCAGAAATGAAAAGAGGAGTTTGGAAGACAAGTCAAAGACAGTTTTTTGGTGAAGACCTGAGGAGAAACAGAGAGAGAGAGAGGAACTGGAAAAGATTAAGCTGGTCTTGCAGCACAAGACACTTTCAGGTTTTGGGTCTTTTTTTTTAAAAAAAACAAAACAAAAAGCCCCACACTTTAGTCTCTACCTTTTCGAACTACTGTGTGGGAATTTTGCCGAGTTTTATTACACCAGCCACAGTCTTGTAGCTAAAACTCTGCTCAGAGCTTTAGAAATTTGAAGATAAAACGCTTCAGAGTGTGTAAGCACTGAGAACTTACAGAATTCTCCTATTCCTACAAATAACTACTCGGTAATAATTTGGTGAACTCAGCAATATAGTTGTGACCTCAAACGCTGTATTAAACAAGGAACTCTCCTGCTCATTTGCTATAATTCTCTCACACGGGGTTCATGCTTCTTTTAGAAATGTCTGATCACTGTGTGAAACCTAGAGACAGGAAAGCCAGAAAAAACTCTGAGGCTTACTAAAGCTGGAAATCTAGACTTAGAATTCTACACAAAATATAAATTATTAGCACTATGGTGAAACATATATCATAACATAAATTAATAATATATTACTCAGTGAAATGCTAAGTGTGATTTTTAATACTATATGACAGACTTTCTAATTTATGAACTGTCTATTAAATTTAAAAGTCCTTCCATTTCTTTCTTCTCTATCATATATTAAAGTCTCCTTTTGTTTGAGTCTCCTAATCCTTCATTTATTAACTTTACCATTGTTTCTCTTTTCTGTTATTGCTTTTGGGTTCTTCCCTTTCCTTCTTTCCTTTATTTTCCTTTTACTTTTGAAGTCTCCTGAGATTAAATTTTCATGATAAAAATATGTAAGAATTAGACCCAAATGTTCTCTGTCTTTCTCCTCATGTCTATAATATCTTACATGAATATATTAAACTCACATATGTCACTCAGAGTGATCCATAAATAATATAAAATAATAATAGGGCAAATAATATCTAACACCTGTAGTAGGAAAAGTATGGTAGCTTTTCTTTTTGGACTTCTTTCTTCTCTATTGGCTTTACTACCTAGTAATTAATATCATGTGGAATCCAGATCCAGATAATCCTCAGCAGAAGTGTTGTTGTCTGCCAGATACTTACTATACAAACATTTATATATGTATCTATGTAGATCATAATTTCCTGAATCTCTGCTAAATTGAAACCCAGGTCAAAAAGTACAAGGCTAACATTAAAATAAAAACTTACTTTCCTTGTAATTATATTCCTTTGTGGAAATGTAAATTCCCATAATCAAAACTGTACATAATTGCCAGTTAGTTGCCTAGAGCACACAGATTTGTGTTTATTATGTCACAGTCCCAGTCCCTTTATATCATGGTCACCCTTGGGCAGGTCCATAAATAACATGATTTTTCAGAACTCTCATTTTTCTAACTGGATGATACATAAAAACAGATATTTTCTACATTTCTTTGTGGCATTTGTTTCTGCTTAGACCCTAGTGTTTATCCATAGGATTTTGCACATGAATTTAAACTGGAGAAGATTTGACCCAGGGTGCAGTTTTGCAACCTGCACGTTATTTAGCAGCTCACTGTAGTAGAAGGAATTGTACAGGGCACTCTGCAGATCCTTCGGGACACCTGACACTAGCAAAGCCATGCCTAGCAAACTGTCGCCACTGAGTTGTTCTGCATATACTTTCTGATCTAAAATACCCAAACAAGTGAGATGAGAGCGCTTTGTAATACAAGTGGCGCAAATGATCACGTCAAGAGGGTCATCTGAGTCGTATCTCTAGTTGGTAAAGATTTTTCTTAGTGCTCTTGCAAGTAGAAGGGAACAAATGATAGCCACAACACTACTACCATTAGTGATTTGCGAAACGTGCCACATTGTATATGCATGTCATGGTGCAGTGTGCAGGAAAGATTTGCAAGCCATTAAAGGAATTATTCTATTGTGAAGCACTTTAATAAATTTAAGCACATGAGTTTCAGCGAGCGAATTGAAACTATCGTGACTGCGCCTTTTATGTCTGTCTTCTTGTGCTTCTGGGTGCCAATTTTTAATATGGATGTTAAGAGAGTGATTTCATCTTTATTGTTTAACTGAAAAAAGTTGTTAGATTTTGAGAGTATTCTTGGGGAAGAGCTTGAAGATTGAAATATCAATTTTATTGATAGAACAGGTTCTAAAAACTCAGTGGCTGACACAATCCCTGGCTGAAAACTTGAGTTTTGCCCTGACACCAAAGAGCAGTTTAATCTACAGACGCATTCGGACTTTTGTGCCCACACTGAGCCTGCAAACAATGGTGTCAGCTGTGATCTCGACACCTGTCCGTTATAAACTACACTGGACCACAAACTCATTTAATACAGATCACTGAAAAGACACTAGATGGCAATAATTGCTATTACATCCAACCTGGATTAGATTTGAACAAACAACCTAGGCTTCATATTCTATTACTGGTCCCCTGAGCTGTTCACTACCCTTGAATTCTTTCTCTGATGCTGTGTTATATACTCTTGAAGTAATGTGTCAGACTCCTGATTCTGTGCACAAAAGAATGAGAATTCATATGAACAATTCTTAAATGTGTGTGGATTAGTATCCAAAAACCTATTACAAAAACCACCTATTTTAAGAACATTCAGATTCTGACAACTTCCTACAAAATAAAAATCAAATACACACTTCTCATGTTAGGATCTTTTGGAAGGCCCCTGCCCCTGACAAGGACATGTTTAGGTTTGGATTATTTGCAGCACAGATAATGCAGACCCAGATATATGTGGAGTTACTGAGTTTCATGACATGATACTGAGTGGGACTGAATACTCTGTTGGAGTAAATTGTCTACTGAAATAGATGGATTTGCATCAGTAAATATCAGCAAGGAATAAAGAAAGCAAAATGTTGAGATATATTAGTCGGGGGGG
>Ga0065711_1030298_pt1 | contig 32989 bp, 18 predicted proteins | sample Hoacrofraction12_FD_59098 | JGI IMG/M metagenome (GOLD analysis project Ga0065711, IMG submission 59098) | Hoatzin crop microbial communities from Cojedes, Venezuela - Epithelial fraction 12 v2 (version 2) | ecosystem: Host-associated > Birds > Digestive system > Esophagus > Crop | place...
CCCCTCCCCAAGCTTCCCCCCCCCCAGGTGCTTTCCGATGCCTGGGAGCAGCAGTGCCTGTGTTCTCACACCGCCCTTGCTGGAATTAGGAAACAGCTATGATGATTTTTCTTGGAAAACACGCTGAATTTATCAGGGCTGCGGGATCACTCTCATTATGGACAGAATAGACATAACCTTTTGCTTAAGCTACGGTTAAAACAACCTCTGTGTGGTTTTTGAGCACATCATCTTTACAGAAAACCGTAGCGCTGGCAATAAAATATTTAAACCCAGCTCTCAGAGAGCCTCTAATTCTGCCTGTGGATCCCCACAAAAGCTCTTCAGATGTTTCAGACGTTCTGTTAAATCTCCACAGAACTGGTTTTTACCGTCTTTTGGTGGTGAAACTCTATGCCATCCTTTTCTGATGCAAGCTGAATCCTGGCAGCAGAAGGCATGATTTTAAACTCAAAGGTGAAGAAGAAAGTCTGAATTTCTAGCGCTCTGCTGACAACTCTACTCTGGCAGCTTGCAACCCAAATACCATAAGCCAGAAGATAAACCAGACCGAAACAAAGCCCAGCGACCCAAACATGCAGCAGGAGTAACAAACTTTTTCACTTTTGGCTTCTGGTTTTCCCTCTGGCCTCTTTTTCCCAGAGCAGGGGATGCACAAAATATCTCGGGTCAGATGAGTCCCAGGGGCTTTCAGCTCTTTCCGGGGCTGCTTGGTGGTGGCAGGGCATAGATTTAAGAAAGCTCATTTTCAAAGCCGAAAGCTTTGAGGCTTTTAACCCTTCCATCATTTCAGTGAGGAAAGGAAAGCTCCTGAACTTCTGGATTTGAAAAAGTGTTATGAATTTAGGTTAGACATCACTGTATGAAGGTATCAGAGAGTAACTCCTGAGTCTTACTCAATTACAGCTGAAAGGCTGAGTTTAAACAGTTCCTAACTTCATAAATCCTTAACTTGATTTGTTTCTGGCTTCTGGTCACACCAGAATTATTTCTAAAAGTCAAAGGCATACACTGAGACAGACACTGAGAAGTGGAATTTGGACTTTGTGGTCAGTAGATGAAAGTAGTTGTTTGCGTTACTCGGTTTGTCCAAGGAGAAGTGCTGTGGCATAGTCCCCAGGGAACGTGACCTTGGAGAAAGATCCAAAGCATTATCTCTTAATCTAATATTTTATTAATTTTCCACCTACCTTGTACATTCATTTTTAAGCATCCAGTAAACATTTAATGACACGTGTTTAACCATGTTGCATACATGCATTGTTTTTGTGAAAATCGAGCAAATGTGTTGTCTCGCTAATGTAGGTAAATTTTTACAACCTGCAAACTTGAAATTCTAGCAAATGGCACAGCATAATTGATAGAAGTACTGTGCCTTTTATTTTATTACTGTCAAACCAAGTTATTTACCTGTAATTTATACAGACTTTTCTATATATTAACTTGCCTTTGAGCTACACCCTCACATTAGTCAGACTTCACAGGCCTACATTTTTCCTTCTTCAGTTCCTCAAAATAAACTACCTAGTATGGCCAAAAGATTGAATGTCTCTAGCCTCAAAATCTGATGAGTTGATTTGGGCAGAAATGAAGAGCTTAAAAAGCAGTCCTTATTAGCTTAATCTTTCTATCACATTCCTAATGACCACGTAATTGCAATAGTCAAAATAATCACATATTTTGATGTTAATAAAAGGTGTGTTGGTAGGTCTTTCCATGGCAGTCCTATTAAACTATCCCCATTTTACATGGTCATACGCGTTCTGTTCATCTACATGCACTGAGCAAATTGCCGTCTCAACTCAATGTGCTACAATCATTAGATCAAACATGTTTTATTTAATGCTGATTATTTACCCAGGATCATGCAAATAAATAAACAGATAGAAATGACATCCTACTAAATCATCCGGCTTTATTGCCGTAGTAGAAGATTCAGAAGAGTCTTCCTGCTGATGGTTTTTGCAAAAATTGCTGTTCATAAAAAATAGAACTGTATGTCTGCTCAGTATCTACATCTCTCGTATGTGTTAATGAAAGGCCTTGGAAATAGAAGCTGATATCTGTGGGACTGAAGCATAGAAAAGGAGGCAGCCCATGAGTTAAAAATCTACCTGACAAATACATGGAAAAATTCCATTGAAGAGAGAAATACAAAGAACTTTGGTCAGGAAATCCAAGATCCGCAAGTTGCTGGATCCTGGGGAAGCATCACTGCATGTTGCCCGGTTCCTTTGTTTTTTCTCCATGTGTGCAGTGTTGGGCTATTGAGGCAATTTGGAAAATAAAGGTATGAGAAGGAACGGCTAGAAGAGTAAAGTGCTAATGACAGAATGAAGACTGCTTCAGAATATGTATTATCCTGCACATTGCTTATCAAAATTCCTCTTAAAAATTGAAGTAAGCAATCAAGCAAGGAAGCTATTGTACTTAAACAGCAAAGTAAAATAAGCTTTTAGAAATAAAAATAATTTTCACAAATTTTAAAGCCATGCCCTAGAATAAGAAAAATACGAAACAACATAAAAACTTTAATCCATTAATAAGTATTTATTTTGCTAAATATAAAACCCTAAAAATAAAGAGCAAAAGAGATTTCAGGGAACAAGCTGTTAATTGCATAAAAGTCACTGAGGAAAAAACCCTTTTTTTAAATGCATCTGAAGCAGTAATCCAACCAGAAATAAAGTTTAATAGACAACTGAAATATACTGACTGGTTTAGAGAAAGAGAAGGCCGTAGTACAAAAGTTAAATTAATTCTATTCACCAATACACAAAGCAGGAGGAGGAGGAGGAGGGAGCAACTGCCTCATGTTGAAGTGTCAGATGTAAGAACAATTCGATAGAATATGTGTAGCAAAGCATCAACACTAGACATTTGTTAACGAGGAGAACTAAGGAAATTCAACTATTAAGTTGCTGAAGTACCAACTATGGTAAGCAATCTGCCGGTCAGATCAGCTTCACTGAAGGGAAGTAAGAGGTATCCAGATGTTTCTGGACAAAATAGGCATGTGACTTCAAAACTGGGACTATCGATAAACCCTATGAGAAAGTTGGACTCATTAGATAGTGAAGTAGCTGTACTACACTGGAAGAGGTCACTGTGCTTTATGCAAAGGGAATGCGATTTGCAACACAATTTTTGCTTCACAGATCTGCTAGACTCCTTTGACAGAGTCAGTGGTGTGGGCAAAAGACATGTTCAGAATAGTCTGCTGAAATCTAGAGCTGACTGCGAAGATTGCAGGAATATCTTGTGATATTAACTCCGTAAATGAGAATGAAATGGCAGATGAAATTCAATGTCAATGAATGCAAAATAATGCATTTGGTGGGAAAAACACAATAACCCTACTATAGATGCACAGTAATGAGCTCTGGAAGCTCTTGTAGTCATTACGAGTAGATTTCTGAAAGCATCAGCTGAGTCTTCAGAGGCAGTTAAAGTGGTAAATAGAACTTCGGAAATATTAGAGAAGTCATAAAGAAAAGAAATTGTCATTATGACACTATATAATGTCTGGTGAGTCTACGTCTTGAGTTGTGGGTGTAATTCCGATCATCCCAGTTAAAAAGATGCAGCAGAACTAAGACAGTTTTGGAGGTGGAAGATAAATCAGATCAGAAATATGGAGATTAGAAATACTCTTTACTTTGGAAAAGAGATGACTGATAGGAGGAGTGTATGATGGGATTATGTAAAATCTCAAACAGCACAGATAACACAACCAAGGAAAGTTTACCCTTTATAGCTCATAGCAATATTGTCAGGGAACAGGCTTAAAATAAATTAAAGAGAAGGTCTTGTTCATAGTAAATAAATACGACTTGGTCACAATTGCCAGGGAATGACAGAGCTCAAAAGGACGACTAAAAGAAGAATTAAGAAATTCATGTATGATAGGTCTATCAAGACCCAATAAAAGCAAAAGTCCAGAGGCAATCTCAAGATCAAAAAGTCCTTAAACTGCTGATTACTAACAACCGAGTGACTGTACCAGGAGAGGTGCAAGATTTTATACTTACACTGTTTTTATCCTTTCTGTTGAGACATCCACTACATGTCCCTTCCGAGACCTGGTGAGGGGTTTGCTGGGTTTACTGGCATTCATATTCTTTTTTTCTGGTCTGTGTGCAAAACCACAGTTTTTTGGTGAGTCCCCTCCTGTAAACAAATGCTAGTCATCGTGTTAAAGACGTGTTGATAGACAGGACTTTTCAAAAGGGCTGTAGTAATTAATCACAAAGGTTCTCCCTCCTTTAAAATTTCAGAATCATCAGTGTGTTTTCTATAACCAGTTACAAGACTCTGAGATGCAAGTTTCCTTGCTGCACAAAGCATCCAGTTTGGACCACATTTTTTAAAAAGTAAATATTTAAGACAGAAAGCTTTGTAACTCGTTTAAATAGAGCTTTTGTGAAGCATCTGAAAGAGAATTTGTTTTGACAGATAATTTACTGATCACATTATCTAAAGCCTATCCTATTCCTCACTGAGTTTTGTTTCAGATCTGGTGGGAAATGAGCCACTGAAAAAGCACACCCTTCATTTGTCCTACTGAACTTATTAAATAAACAACAACATATTGAAATAATATGAATTTACCTAGCCTAGAAAGATTCCATCCATTAACAAAATTTTTTATTAGTAGTTATAAAGCAACATTGTATGTTAATGAGAGAGGAAGGATTTTTTGCCTGATTTTTTTCCCCAGTCCTTTTGTATCGTATTAGATTGAGTTACCAAATGGCTGTCACACTCTGCCTCAGAGATGGCTTGATTGTAGTGATGAGCAGGGAATTTTAGAGCTGGATCACGTCTTCCAAAGCACAGATGTACGACTGCACATTGGAAGAAGGGGAGGTTCTTATCCAATCTGTTCTTTTATCTCCATGTTTAAATTACCAATAATTTAAAAGATACAAAAAATACAGCTAACGCAACTTAAAGGTCTTGCGCAATTATTGGGGAACAATAAATTTCATTGGTGATGACAAAAAATTGCTGAAAGCAACTTGAGCATTTATTAAGCTGGGTACAAGCAAACAAAATGTATTTTAATACGACCAAGCATGTGGTTGCATATCAAGGACAGAGGAGAAAAGGAATTCTTTGCAGAGCATAATATATTTATAATATTATAATAATTTGGGATATAGCAAGAAAGAAGGGGGAATAAGGTTACTTACACATGAACTAACCATTCATGCTCCCACCCCCGAAAGGGTCAATGGGATCTCTGAATGTAGAAATAGGAGGGTTTCAAAGCTAGAGATGTTTTTATACTAGTATAGCAATTATTGGAACCTTTCCATGGGATATTTTAGTAGTATCTTTAATGTTAAACAAAGGTCCACATTTTTTGATCTTCATGGAGAGAATTACTGAAACTGGATGGTGCAGGATTGTGTTGTCTCAGCCAGAAACAAATTATGAGCAGGAATAATTGTCTCTTTTGTTAAATTCATACTTTACATATATCTATATACAACCTGTCCTTTTCTAGAGATCATATGCATAGAACCTATATAAAAAGGTTACGTTGACATGGATATCTATAAAAAATTTAAAAAATCACTCTATCTCCTCTTGTTTTTATAATATGTACTTCCTGTATAGATTGTTTCTATCACCTTATAAAATGGTGAAATACTACCGAAACAGAAAAATTTGTATTTCTGGGAATGTGAATATTAAAAAGCAAATTTATGCTATTAAAAGGAAGTGTCAGGAATTCTTTATGAACTGAATAACATACGAAAACAATTTATTCTAACTTTCATTGTTCTGCTATTACACTGCCTCACATGTCTACACATTGTGTCTTCTCAACACCAGTCACCACTCCAACTTACTGCTGTTGATGAAGTGAATACACTGCTGCAAACGTTCCTCTGGCGGAGTCCTGTCAGCGACGGCTGTTGGTTCAGAAGTGCACGCTGTGACTACCTCAGCAGTATCACATAGATGTGTTTCCTTTATCTCGCTTTTTGCTTGGGCTTGACTGCTCTTCAACTGGCTTTCTAACCATGCCTGAAAAGATTTCAATTCTGTCTGGAACAAAACCAGCAATTCAACCAATTTGACTGCAGTCTTCTAAACCAGCCTCATCTCCTCATTGCCTTTGGATAATGAAAGCTTCCACATGTAAAATATTCAATTGTCATAAGTGAGAAAAAATGAATTCTTTAAGTTATTGGTATCGCTGTAGACTCTTGAGTCTACAAAATGAAAATATAATGTACAGCGACTGAATTTAGCAACTGAATGCCATAAATCATAGCTACTTAAAGTGTACCTGAGCAGTGTGTTTGAGGCTTCATTTGGTGAAGGTCTGCAGAGAGCTGATGCTGCAGAGCTAGGTATTATGCACAATAGAGAGATCCATAGGACAATCATCTGTGGTGGAGGAAGACATCTGTTCATTACTGTCTTTATGTGTAAGTTCACAGTCATAAGCTCAACTGCTATTATATGAATGACTTTCTTGGTTTGATCAAAATGAAGAGACAGAAAAATGATAAAGTCACTCCAGCTCCAACTTGTATTACCACATGTTATTTACCGAAATAAGATCATATTCTTTTTTGCTTGCTGCCCTCCACTGAGGCAGCCATGCTGAGGCAGCATCTGTACAGCCTGCTTTATTTTTACTGGACTCTTCTCTGGAGCCACACTGGATTCTGTCTTACTCATGTTATTGCTCTTTATGTCTTTGAACAAGGTGACCTACCAGCAGCTGAGGTCTATATGCTGTTCTAAATCTACCCAATAACTATTCCGGTCTTGTTTATTCCTCTGTGTTCATTTCATGGCTTTTACTAACTAAAATTAAATTCCTGAATAAATAACATCTCAGTAGACTACAGGATTTTTTATGGTTAGAAATTAATCATATTTCACTCATTATGTTGAGTATATTTCCTCAAAATCTTTTTACATTCCAAGAGCAAACTAAGACCTCATTCTGAGACCTTCAGTGTTTACTAACGTATATTTGCACTTTAAAGCTACAAGCGTAGGAAAGCAGTTCAAGACAGACCTTTTGTTTCATGAAGTTTCCAGAGCTGGTTTTGAGGCTTTCCCTGATTAATTGACAATGTGAAGCTAATGACTTTGGGATTCTTTGTGTATTTTTATAACAGATTAAATTCACTGAATATCAGAACAAATACTTAAAAATAAATGTAAACATTAATAATAAGGTTTGGATTATCACACCCTTTACAAATCATTTGGTTGTTAAAGATAAGAAATCATCAAAAACACGTTTAATTTTAACTACGCTGTCAGCAAGCAGTCAAAAGGTAAGGAGATGGCTGAAGCTATAATGTTTCAATATAGATACAGTAAGAATATATTTGCATTGTGTATGTTGATACAGCATTGTATATTTCTCCAATGTTAAGTAGGAAAGATTAGATTTCTGGGTTGCCTGGATACACTAGGACTTTACTCAGTGATGATCCAATGGGTTCCAGATTTGTATAAAAAAAAAATCAGGAAAGTATATGTACTGTTTTTGAAATATTGGTCACACAAGCATGCCCTTGCTTGCCTTCATTAGTTCCAGGCTTCAAGCCAACACAAGATTTACTTCCCTTTCAGTGCTATTTTTATTTATTATTTTTTTCTGACGTGTCACTTTTTATTTACAGTCAGTAAAGCTTAGCCTCAAGTGCTCTGAAAGTTCCCCTTACACACCTACCTGTCTACGTGGAGGTTTTGATGAAACTATATGAGAGATTCAACGCACGTTCCTAACGCACTTTAAGTGACCCAATTCCAACCCACATTGCAACAGCGCCAAAAATATTGTATTTTCAGAGAAAACCGCATTCCCTTTCCCGTTCATTTTTTGGGTTTGGTCGCTCCATAGAAACGTCTGTGTGTCCACGGGTTAGGAGACAGCACAGCACCTGCCGTCTGCTCAGCTTGGTGGTTTGCGAAAGGCCACAGGAAGAACCTGCCCAGCAACTGGAACGCTTCCAGAGTCATTTTCACTGGAAATTTGCTGGGCCTGTTCCTCAGGATCTGATCACAAAACATATGCCTAAGTCCCGCGAACAGCCAGATTTGGCAGATATTCTCAAGCACAAGCATAGCAGGCACCAAACAGCACACAAAGCGGTTGTACAGTAGACTTCATTACGGTGCACAGTAGGTTTCCTTTCATAAATGGCATCCAGACGGCGCACCACTGATACTACCACTGTTTTATCTAATTATATCACTCACCCAAGCTGGGAAGGCCACAATTCATTCCCTTCACCTGTCAGTGGGGATTAAAATTCACACCTAATGCCTCTTCTGCAGGTGCTTCTTCATTAGTGTTTTGTTTTGGCTGGTGATGCGCTTTTGAAGACCCCTTCCTCATGTCTCCGTTTAGCGCCCCGTGGTTAGCATTGCCTTTCTAGTTGCCTCCATCAGAAGTCCTGAAATGTTTTTTTCTCATGCGTTTTTGGGTAGCAATAAATCAGAAAATATATTTGAGGACCACCCTTGTGGCCTCCAGTTACTGGTGAGCATTCAGTCCTCAGGGTCAGGCTAGGGCTAGCCTGAAATAAAGTCCTGAGGAGCACGTACCATACATGCTAGTCCTCTGCACTATCTGCTCCATTCACATCTGCTGTTACTGGACTGTACTGCTCAGCACAGCCGCAGCGTGAGAGGTCGGCAGGCACCTCCTTGCACACGGCCGGAAAGCGTTTGATGTCACAGCGAAGAATTCAGAATTCATTTTACTGGAGACACAAAAGTGTGGGCACACAAAACTGTAAGGTAATGATTAGTGTACTTCAAATAAAACTGTGACGTGGGTATCCCTTCCTTTATTTGAAAATTGTCTATTTATATAGTGTCAATTTAATTGCAAAGAGCGCTGAGTTATCTTCTGAATACTTTCTGCTCCAGCAGAAACTGCCATGCTCACAAACTTTCACGTAGACTGTCTGGGCTCCTTTTGTACCAGATAAACAGCATCAGAAGAATTAGTACCTCCAATCATGCCTTTTTAAATCAGATATCATTATTACATGAGATAAAGCAAACCAGTAGTAAGGCTATTGCAATGGTCTGAAGGGTGGTCATAAGCAGCATTTAAAGACTATTTTCAGGAACATGCAGAGGTAGAATCATAGAATCATAGAATGGTTTGGGTTGGAAGGGACCTTAAAGATCGTCTGATTCCAACCCCCCACCATGAGCAGGGACATCTTCCACTAGACCAGGTTTCTCAGAGCTCCATCCAACCTGGCCTTGAAGGTAGTACTTCACTTCCAATGCAGCAGGGTAGTATGGATCTCCTTAAATTTTCCTTTTCTTTGAAATCCAGAGTTCCCCTTTCTAAATGTAAAAAATAATTAGGAGAGCCAAAATATAAAATATGAATAAGACCGCTCTTCATGTTGGGCTTTTAAGGAGGTAATAACTTCTCAGACCACTATCTACATCATGAGACTTCTCTGCCCTGACCTATTTCAGTGAATGATACTCAAATAAAATATGCAGTAAAAAGTAATTTAATAAAGGTTATAGATAATCATAAAGAGCAAATTGGAAAAAAAATATGACAGATAAGAAATAGGACAGACACAAACATTGCCAATCTGCTAAACTTCTTTGCTGTTATGTAAGCTCCCAGTGTCCAAGAAATATGCCTATTCGCTGCTCGAAAAAGTAAAAACTTGACTTGCAACAACTCTCTACATTAAGAAAATGCTACTACTCAGTGTGGCTTTTTGATTAGTGGAAAAAAGATTGCAAAATCACAGGTATAGGTATAAAAGTTCTTTTGCTGTGTTTACTCTGCAGTACAGAGCGTTACTGCCTAGGATTACCTGACGGTTAACTGGTGAGTCAATATTTCATCCCGACTGTTCTTGCATCGTTACAGGGATGGGAATAATGAAGTTCTGATATAGCAATTGGAACATCTAATCGCTGTGCATTTAATAGCATTGGGTCAAACAGTGCTTGCATCATCATACAAATACAGTAAGTGGGAGAGAATAACGACTATTAATAAATGAAATCTCGTGCTAAACCTTTCTGCTGACATTCTTGTGAGAGGAGGAGGATCAGCTAAGGTGGACTTGAAAAAAGTAACCCAGCTGGAGTAGGAATGGCGAGAACTCTGGAACTCTTCCTATTTGATGCCTTGCTTTCTGAAAGTAAATCGACATCAACTGATGTGATCTAAATCCAGCTTGTATGTAGTCTTCACGGTTGACCAATCCAGCATACTGTAAACCTCCATGCTACAGTCTGCTTGACAGAATAAAAGAGTCACTTCTGGGATTGCTGTCTGACATGTGCAGAATCATTCTCAATACTGCAATCCCTTCGGAAAAAGCTTTTATCTCTTCAGAGTCTTCAGTCCCAGCCTTAAAAATAGATGTCTATACATATGTATCTACATCTACTTATCAGTAAAATAAGACCTCTTATCTCCAGAATGTGCAAAAATTCAAATTAAATGCATTATTAAAACAAAATATTAACTGAGTCTAATTTCACAGTCGTGTATATTAAATTGTTAAACATTTAATCTTCATGAAAGTCAGTGAAAGGCACTCTGTCACTTTCTCCAGTGAAGTAAACAATTGAAAATACAAGACTTTCAACTGAATTTAAGATTAGCAAAGAAAAAGTGAACTTTTAGATCATGTCAAAAACCCAGTGACTGATCAAACCATTCCACATGAAATTGTACAGTTCAATGAAGATGCAGATGTACTGTAGATTATAAGAAGCAATTCTTCTTGTATCTCAACCCTCCCTGGCCGCCCCATCCCCCAAACACCCACTAAGGTGAATGCCAGTTTAAAAAATGGTGTATCAAGGCAGTAACATTTTCATTTGCTGTTCTATTATTATGTTAATTGGAGTATGTAGAGGACAGAATTCAGAAGACACTATTGTTTTTCCTGTGTAACACCAGGGAACTCCAAGTGATGGAGAGTTTCAAGACCTAGTTAATTATTGTATCATCTTACATCTGGAAAAATCCTCCATTAAGAGAGCATTAACAGAGTAAAGTGTAATGTCCAATAATTAGAAAACAGAAGAACTAAGGTTGACTTGTAAATCTTAGTCGTACTATTTTTCTGCATATGCACCAATCTGATAATTATTTCATGCACTCAAGGTGAGGGAGAATTTGAAATACACTGAATGTTTAAAAATAAATTCAAATATTTCCCCCGTAATAAGCTGCAGTGCTTGAGTTAAGTCTGGAGCTACTCAGAATGTAAGAGACATTGGGCTACACATAACCTATGAAAACCAACGGGGAGCCCAATTCAGACCACGCAAACCGAAGTACACCTTCTAGACTGCAAACGGTGGTCCAGACCAGACGCGCTCAGGAGATGAGAGCGTTCCTGACGGCACATACCGAGCTGCGGTGCGAGATGCATTCCTCATGGTCTTCCTGAAGGCCACACTACCAACCAAACCAAAATCATGGACCCGATGAAGGCGGACCCTTTCAGGTAATACGGGTCTCGTTTAAACTGCAGATAAACCAAATGGTTATAATGGTCACTTCGAGTCCTGAAGCCCATAAATCATTTGTCATGTCACACTAAAAAGGAAAAGTGCAGGAATTTGTCTGTTTAGATTTCCTGGTTTGACTAAAATTATGAATTCTGAACAACTTCTAATGTTCTAAAACATGTTTTAAATCTCAGAGCTGATAATGGTTTCTGCATAATATTTCATGTTCTTTACCTCTCTATGAGGATATTTTTAAGGAGCAGTGGGGTGCTCTCTACCTTCCCCCCATCTCTTCCTTCTCTTTCCTTTTCCCTTTGTCACTTTTCTCTCCTCTTTTTCTCACCTTCATCTGGAGACGTGAAAGAAGGAGAGCTAAGCCAAGGCAGTGAGTTTTTCACTGTGCTCTGAAGCCAGGGAGATTTGTGATCATCCTAATCTCTGCCGGTAATGAGTTCCCAAGCCCGGGTGCTGCTGCAGAGCCAGCCGTCTTCTGCTCTTACGGGCTTCCCTCTCATGATTGACAGCTTCATCGCTCCTAAGGAAGGCAGCTGTCAGGGCATAGCTTTGTTGCAAAAAATACCAACAACCCCAAAACCAAACAGACAAACAAAAATGTGCTTTCCGGCATGTCTGGAGGTAATACTTTGGATAGCTCTAAGATAACACGTATTCAAGCAGAAGAGAAACCAGCCTGTGTTCTTTTAACACATTTGTCCAGAAATACGTATGATATAGAAATAAATGGGAAGATTTCTGAGTGGCTTTTTTTTTTTTTAATCAATGAAATATGCTGTTATGAGCTGGAAGGTATACATACTTCTATGGGCCAAATCCTTGACTAAGAAGATGTTATTTTTACATTTCCTGAGTGCAGCTGCACCTCCAAGCCAAAAGCGGGAAGCCTGCAAAAATAAGTCTGGAATTCAGTTCTTAAATCCATGTTTAAGAGCCTAGTAAAGAGCCATGTGGAGGTGGTGGTGGTGTTTGTTTGAAGCTTTCAGTTGGTGGAAGTGTCATAATTTTGTGGATCAGAATATTCCTTCAGGCAGCCACACTTGGGCCCAAGTCCAGACTCTGAGTCTCCTTCCTCAAAACCTTTGTTTAGTTGTAAATTCCTTTAGATGTTTTTCTGGGGTCTTCTAACTGCATCATAGTAGTTGCTTCAATTTCTCACTGAAAGACTAGGTGAGATTTAATGTTTTTTAGATGCCTTTTGTTTATTGGCACATAACAGCCAAAATAATTACGGATTGAACTGAGCAACCCCTCCTCCCAACCTTTACTGCTGCAAATAGCTGAAGAAAACGCCTGATGGGCTTCATTTTCCCTAACTGCTATTATTTCAAAGAAATCACCACTTAGTGTTCTCAAAGCCATTGGTCTTTGATTAAATATTTTGGTTGGGCTTTGTAACAGAAATTTTTAATGCTCGATTCCCAGCGCCACGTCCCTCACCATCTCCAGCTATGATTCCAAGCCTTCCCACGGCAGTCGCGGGCCCCAGCTGCTCCGCTGCAGAAGGTTTCCAGCAGCGGCGGCAGGAGCAGCAGCAGCTGGTGGCTGCTTGGCAGGCCGGGCAGCCAGCTGTGGAGCCACAGCTGCCAGCACCACTGGGGCTGCCACGCGGCCACAGCGCCGATGCGGGCTGCCACCGCTCCGGCCGGCTCTGGCACCCCAAGAGTTCTTCAGCAGAAGACTTTGCGCGCTCGTCTGCGTTTCGGTTCAAGAGGCTTCAAAAAGCCATTAGAAGATTTTGTTTTTAATTGATGTTATAAAAATCAGGTCACTGCCAGGTCATCGTAATTTCCTTCCAGAATCCCAGCCTTTAAAGCTCACCCTCCTTGAATGTTAAACTTTCTTTGCTCGGTAGGCAGGCAAGCAGGCTGTCTGCCAAGCCAAAAAAACCCCCACAACCCTGTTGCTTTTGTGCACTCTCACTCATGACCCATATATTTGTGACCAGGTTTGCAATGATGCCCCGAGGAGCCGCGATGCCTGCCATTCTCTGACACCTGGAGCGGTCCAGGCTAGGCTGGAACAGCATCTCCACCTCCGGCCGTGTTTTACCTCCTCAGAATGGCTGGCAGATTTCATTTGGCATCCCTGACAGAGAAATTAGACCAGAATCTAGGTTTAAATATTAAAAAAATAGGTCTATGTGTGCCTCTGTGTGTGTGTGTTTAAATTATGGTTTATTAAAGCAAAAAAGAATTGATATAAATAAAATATGATTTCTCTTCTCAATAAACCATGTTCAGATTGCTTTATTACCTTTAATCATGTAGTGCAAACACAGCTGGAATTCTTTCTCTACTCCTCCACTTTCTTCATTTTAAAATAGGCTTATTAATTTTATTATCATAAATAGTATTCATGAGATATGAAAAAGCTTTAAGAATTTATAAACTGTGCTGTATTTCTGTTTACTTAGTCATTAGCAAATTCAAGCAATTTTAGCAAGAACTAAAGCTCTGTTGTGTCTTTATTCAATATCAATTCTGTGTGTCAGAATTCAATATCAAACCTCTGTCTACCTAATAATTGTGATAAAGTCCATAGTCTTATCTAGGATAATAATAGATATTCCAATAAAAATATTTCCTCAGCATTCCAGAGATATTGAGAGTAGTGGGCCACATCTAATAAAAAATTTCCTCCTGTTTTCTCTGATATTTTGCCAGCTAAATCCAGTTTCTATTCCAATGGTATAAGACTGCGTATACACTCCCTAAGTGCTTTTTAAAGAATATATTTACTTAGTAAGTATTACTGAGTTCCGAGAGCAGTTTATAATTCAAATCATGGACTGGATACACATTGATTCTTAGTTTTCAAGTAAGATTTTAAACATGTACTGTTAATAATTTAGCTCTCTAGTCAACTAATGTGTTACACGTGAAAGCGTAAATGCCTCCGGCCGAGCACCCTGGGAGACAGCTCAGATGAGCTGCGCAACGATTGGGCATAAATCCATCGAGGCCTGTACCTCTCTTTAAATAAACCTTTTAAATTGCACAGTGTAAAAAGCCTCTTTCTGGCTTATCTCCCTTTTTACACATACGGTGCTGACGGGAGAAGAGATGGAAAGTAATTTTGACATGCACCTGTAACCTACTATTTTGCCATTACGACCTGCTGAAGCGTGGGACGTGCACCCGCGCATTGAACGTGGCCCCAGAAGTATTGCCGAAAGCTTGTCCAGCCTCGTCCGGCCACAGTGTCCTTGCCTCCAGCACACATCCCAAGGGACGCAAGATCTTACGTGAAGTAAATTATTGTGGAGCTACACTACTCGCAGGATTAAACTCTACCAGTCCTTAAGTTTGCAAACTTGTGCTCTGGCTCATACAAGAGGAAACAGTCCCACCTACCAGACTTTCTTCCTTCTGGCTGTGTTACATACATCTATAACGAGAACTAACTCCTCTTCAAACAGGGTGTCATTTTTAGGCATTTGGTCCATAAGCACTCAGTCACTGTAGCAGTGAAAAAGAGGTCTTTCAGGGCTAAAAAGCGGTTATTTAACCTGAGATAGAAATTCAAAATGTTTCTTATTTTCCCAATTAAAGAAAATCCCTCTCTTGAAAACTAAAGCTTACATAAAAGTAAGATAAATAACTTTTGCTGTTGCATTTTGTATGGAATTAATCAACATGTCCTTCCAACCAAATGTTAATATTTTATTTTAATCCACCAAGCCTAATCTAGGTTAATATTTTATTATTTAGTTTAGTGCTATACGGTCTGACAAATTTTCCTTTTGCCTATGAGGACCAGAATTGCTTAAGCATGGCTGTTATTATTGTGCTTTTCATCTTCTGACCTAACTTCAAACTTGACTGGAAAGTTAGGAACAGGTTGGTAAACTCATCTGAAAAAACACTCACCTGAAAAAGATTTTTGAGATTCAGATGATTAAAATGATTTCAAGGATCTCTAAAAATTGAGTGATGAACTTTCAGTTTCAAAGTTCTCCACAAGCAACAAAATTTACAATCTAGATTTAAATATTGCTGAACACAGTCTCAATTCAGAAGAAAGCTTATTAAAAATATACCCAGGCAAATTAAAGCAGCCCTCCATCCCTTAATTAGGACTTCACTTCCTGCTATAATTTCCATTAAAATTTTAAAAGGCATTATTGAAATCTTTATGATTAAGAGGACAATTATAATGTCTCCTACACAGAAATAGGTCTTTCTGCTTGTTTTTCACCTAAAATAATTTCTCTCAATATCTTTCCTTCTTTATAGATCAACCATCACTCTATATTTTTGTCATATTTTGTCAAGGTTTTTATTTTAATTTCCTGTACTGTGGGCTTTCTTTCCCTCCCTTCTTTCTGGAAAAGTTTCTGGGCTTTTTCTCCTGTACTCTAGGCTTTCAGGGTTTTTTTTTTGTTGGTTTCCTACAATTTTAACATCTGGTTGGATATACTCCTCCACTCCTTTTCTTTTCCTACATTTTTTCTATTTACTGTTTTCCCATATTCATCTTCCCCCTCATTCTCTGAAGCTGTCCTTCCTTGTTATAATTTGGCTTTAGCTGGTGAGTCATGAGGGGAGAAGGACCCAAGAGTTGTATTTAAGGTTAGTTGAATCACTTCTATGTAACGGTGGCAAATAGCCAGTGGAAGAAGGGACTGTCCCCACTCACCTGGAACTGGAGGGACTCACCCTGGGAACAATGGACTATTGCATTTCCTAAGCAGATCTCTGGAGTCACGACCGAAGAAAGCCATAGCACAAAGTGCCTCCACACAAAGTTAAATATATGAGATGAAAGTTAAACTATCTGCTCCACTGAAGGAGCCTCCAATCACTCCCCTCCACTCGCTTGCTAATTGAGAGATTGTGCATCAGACAGCTGAAAAGACAAAGGGGCCGGGGAATTGTTTGAAGTCAGACTTTCTACCGGTAGGTGTGATAATGATGGGAACTGCGGGGAGAAAAGGTGAGGGGTTTTCCTTCTTTTTCTGGGGGGGAAAAACATGTATGAAATGTTGTTGCCTAAGTGGAATGTTGTTACCTAAAGCTAAATTTGGCAGAATACTAGACTTAATTGCTCTTTGGAAAAATTGTAAGGGAGCTCAGATAACCACAGGCAGTTCTTTGGCTTACTAATTTTTCATCTTCATGGGAGGACATTGTTAAAGTACGCAGGCAGGGCACCCTGGCCTGAGGTTTACGGAACAGAAAATGAGAAACTACTGAGCAGAAATTGCTGGACATAATGAATAACAAAGTGAGAAGCTGACAAATGTTACAGAAAGCACTGTGAGGAATGACCAGCTTTCACAGATCGTTATGGGCAATTCTGTGAGAAATGGACAGTCTTCACAGATAATTAAAGGGGAGCACTGAGCACCTTTTGGGGAGTACAACCTTATGTTGCCAGCAGTACCTAGGTAAGCGTATAGCTAATGTCAATCAGTATCATCAAGATAACCATATAAGGAATACCAGTAAGTTGTACTATGTAAGGCTGCTATTACCCAGGAAACAGTACCAGAAATATCAAATTTTGGCACAAATGTAGCAAAGCCACTGGGAAAAAAGTAATTATGATTGGGTTTTTACTTGGATGGAGATATGAGCAGAGAAAGGGAGGGCGTCAAGGATTTTGGGGGAAGAACAAGAACTGGAAAATGGAGAGAAGGGAGGACAAAAGGGTCTGGTTTAGTGTAATCAATCATAAGCATGCTTTTATAAACACTTGTTTGTGCCTAAGGCTATAATACACTACACACGTGTATGTGTGCGTGTATTTGTATCACGTAAACATAAAGTTAACCCACCTCTTCTTTCCCTCGAAGTTTTGTAAGTTAATGTGGAAGCAGAGGAAGATAATTTAAAATCTATGAGCAGAAGCATGCTCCACAAGGTCTTGGGAAGACCAAACTGGACTGCATTTTATAGGTTTGGTAGAAAGCATGTCTCCTGATACAACAGCGGCTGTAGGACAGACAGTGATTTGTAACCAGGAGAATTAGAAGTGCCAATTTGCCAACCTGTGTGTGTTTAGCCTGCATTAATAGTTGATAATAGGCACCATGTCTTGGAGATAAGTTTCATATACTGCTTCAACTTTTTATTGACCAAATTTATGTATAATGTAAGATATATGACATACCAGTAGAAAGGGCATAGGTTTTTGATCATTACGTTGAGAATTGTTTATCTTTTAAGCATAAGTACCTTATAGGAAGTTTTTAACTGCTACTTCTATTATATGCATTTTCTGATACAGGCTTAAAATTTATATCTTTTAAAGTACTATCTAAATTTAAATCTGTTGTTGTCGTGAGAAGTCTTAAAATCCAAAACATTTAAAAAGGGATTTGAAAATATTCAAGACTTCTAATTATGTACGTATGGTTACCGATATCAAGCAGAAGCAGGAGATTATTTTTGCACTTTTGCTCTAAGGTGATACTAGTTTACTTAGACATGTTGATTCCTGTAATCTTTAAGCCCCTAACATTTGGAAGCAAGACTCTTTGCTGAAATATTGGGAAATTTTAATCAGGTCTGAACACAGGTTAATCAAAATTCTCACTGTGTATCCCTCAATCTTAGCTGTACTTGAGAATCTTGGATAATGAAATTACAGTTCCACTTTCTAATATATTCCACCTAGAATGCAGTGAAAAGGCTGCAAGACTGGTTACTGGCTGTAAATTAGGGAATCCCTATCAGCTGCATTCTCAGATTAAGCTTGATACAACACAGCTGGGGCTCTCTTTTATATTTAACTCAGCATTATAAATCATAAACTCCTCTTTACTCAGCAGGTTTGTTACTGCACTCTCAAATTCTGGCTGTGTCTCTTGAAAGGTAATCACTTTCATTTTAAAGAAAGTAGGAAAAAAATTGACTGCATGGATGCTTGTAGTTGGCACCTATTGAAGTTTTCATAAACTAGAGCTTGTGACACAAAAGAAGATCCTCTGCTTGTGCTTGGAGTAATACTGGGGCAGAAGTTAAGATTTCCCAGGGAGATAAATCTAGCTTAAAATAGAACCAGGCATCAATAAGAGCTGATAAACTTCAGTATTTTTTATATATTATGAATATAGTTGAGTTTTGGAATTATTATTGCCTTTTTATAATGAGCTAGGTACTTTCAAAGCTGCTGAACAACAGCAGCTCTCTCTTGAGCAGAACTTGGCTCCATGAGCAGAGTTATTTCAAAGCCACTGAATCACCTGTGTTTCACAGAAGGCCTCCCTGAGGCCACAATAAAGTCAGCGGGAATGAAAGATTTTCTAGTCCTCCTGTACGCAAACTTGGACCTGAATCATCAGTACAATTTAATTATCTGATTTTCTAATTATTTCAACTATTCAATTAGTTTGCAGAAGCGAATTAGTTTCAACACAACTTCTCTGCATGACTCCATAGATCCTGCACCACTGGTTCCCCTAAGATAAGATTGCTTAGTTACCATAAATTCCATCATGTCCATGGCCATAGAAAATGTGAAGCTTTTTTTTTTTTTTAATATGGATACAAAAGTCAGGATGTTATCTGAAGATTGTTTATATTTCCTAAGCTTCTAACTAGCCTGATGTTAAAAATGAGTTCTTTTCTTGGGAGTCCTTACCAAATAAAAATAATTTTGCAAATGTCTTGAATCTCATCTCATTATTGTAAAGGCTTACAATGTCCTCAGTAGAATAAAATGTACAGTTATTGAACTTCTAAAAATTATTTGTGTATGTCTAAATCTGAAGCAGAAGCTGATACTGGGGAAACGTATACAAACTCCTGTGCTGAACAGCTCTGTGTCTCTTCTTAACTCAGTATTTCACCTCCTATAAATTGCATATACATACATGAACATGCACACGTTCCTGAACATGCGTATACATATGCGTATAAGAATACAGATAGTCTTGGTTTGCCCGAGATATTGGATCAAGGGTAAGTGATTCATGGGATGACCCAGCACTAAAGCTTTTGAAACCTTTGACCGAATATGAGAAAGATCACAACATACAAAATCATCTGATGTTGTCATTGGAAACAGAGAATATTCTTCCAGTTTCTTAAGAATAATAGTATAAAGATAACACAGAGGCTCTCTTCAAGTCTTACTACTATAGACAAGCATCAGCATATATAGCACTTTCCTAGGGACTTTATTTTGGCCTTTTCTCTGTGAATTATACTAACAAAGGTTTCATTATTTAACTTCTTCATTACTCATTTTCTTAACATGAGTTGAAATAGCATTGTGTCTATTGAACAATCTGTATTTGTAATAGCTGTGTTAGTGCTTGACCTGGGTGTCGCGGGAGTAAAGCATATAAAGCACCTTTCAGATTTGAGAGCTGTGTTTCTGTCAACCATGAGTAGAAATACAGCCAGTGATCTCATTCAATTTCTATGTGATATTCTTTTCACAGTGAAGAACCATTACAAAATGTAGCACATTATTTACGACTGGCAATCCCTGGTTAGAAAAAGCTCAAGGCTGGGATCAGAACAGGCAATGAAGGTCAGGACTGAAATACATTCATTTTTAAGGATGCAATAGAAAGCTTGAACTTCATTTACTAAGGAGTATGGGTCACTGACTTTGCCTGTTCTGGACACAGATACCCAGTATGTGTCAATGGGATTGCAGTGCAAGGAATGCAAATAGAATCTGCTTTATACCCAAGAATAATGGTCCTCCATTTGCAAGAATGTTGAATTAATTAAAACAAAAAAAACATAGAATAAACAAGCATCTGTTTTTTTTGTCTATTTCATTTTCTCTCAGAACTATTCATATCAGCTTCACCTAGGACACCCTGGAAATGTGCATCTGCTCATAGTTCTAACTCAGCCCAGGTGGGAAAACTTGTGGAAACTTGAAGGCAGGGATTGTGTTCTTTTCCACGCTAATAGCAGATGGGATTTTATTTGTTTCGTTTTTTGATATCTTTTTTTAATGATCATTTGCTTTTTTCACTCCTCATTTGAGCGGAGCATCAGATTTCAAGGAAGCAGGTGACAGCACATACGGAAGTAGTGCTCTATCCATACAGTCACATGCGAGTCCTCGTAAGAAAGCACTGTGTTTCGGAGAACTTCAGTAAATGCTTTGGGTTTCAACGTACAGCACATGCTCAAAGTTGACTGTCATTCAAAAATTTTTTTTTTATTGAGAAAGACATACTACAATGTTAGATGCCTCTGAAGTCTTTATCTTAACATGGTAGTAGTGTCTGTTACTTCAGGACTCTTGTCTTATTGCTTGCTTCAGTGAAGTGAACTTTCGCAGACAGATTATTGTACACAGCAAAATGCTTCTTTCTGGCTTACTTTCCCTAATCAGAGTGACAGGCAACATGGTTTTAGGGAGGTGAGTTTGGGCTGGAATTCTGGATGTTAAGGCCTTTGCCATTTGTGACCATCAGGGTTCAAAGATGTGGATCACTATGTAAATAGTTAATATTTCTAAAAAAGTATAACCTCCTTCAGTTATACACATATTTATATTTCAGCTGAGGAACAGAAATAAACACCACTTTTGTTCTTTTTATGTGTGTTTTTTTTAAATGAACAGCCTAGCATCCATTAAGATTGTTTAAAACTTTGATTTGCTCCTAAGCTCTTGCTTTTTTAAACAACTTAAACAGAATTAAACGATAATATATAATCCATTAGAAAATCAGAAAAAATAAATATAACAAAAACATGGATGTAAACCATATTCAAACTAGCCAAATTTATATATTAATTCTGCAGTAACTCATGCAGAGCAGCAGAGTCAGCACCAAAGAGGTCTAAATATGTGGCAAATACCATTTTTGTCACAATTTTTCTTCCAAATACTCCTTGACTTTGATAATATGCCCTACACTAATAATATGACTATAAGCTCTATCAATAAGAATCTTTTCTGTCTTATAACCCTTATTATGAGATGAGCAATGTATTTCTTTTGATTCTTCATAACTGTATCTTATCACTGATCAAGCCAAATGATAACCTGTGTTTTAAAATAAATTTCATATAATATAATCATAACTTTTCTAAATTCTGTTGCTTTCAATAACAGGTTGTGCTTACATATCAATTTAAAAACAGTATATCCCAGTGTTCATTGCGCCCTGACAGTTCTTTAAATAATATTCTCCTCCTACTCCAAATAATATTAAACCCTGACTAGGATCACTTCTTCTGAAGTGACTAAATAGAGCCTTTTATTCACTCTGCTAAGTGGCGAAAATTTGTTAAACTCCCATGGAAGTAAATCCTGAGAGGGACAGGTTCTTTTCTCTTGGTAGTGAGATTTTTGGTGGAGGGGGTGTTGTTTCTATTTTTCCTGTGTCTTCACCAAGCATTTTGTCATTACATTCCTACGTAAATGCAATTAAAAATATAAAAATACAAAGAGCACAGACAGAAAATATATAAACTAAAATAATGCAATGCAGTGGTAAATTACAAATTTTAGAAACACAATCAAAACATCTGCTATACTTCTAATTTCTCAGTTACAAACTTGGACTTTTTATCTGTGCAACAGCTAAAGTTTATGTGTACATGCAGCTTTACGCAGATAAGTAAACTACTAAAGGCACAAAATTACTTGTACATATAAAACGGTACACTTGGGGATGTTCAGTCTTCTCACCCTGTAAGAGACTGATCATTCAGACTTTCAGAGAGGTCAGAGGTTTTATGCTCAGAACCTAGAGTAACAGTTTTGGCCGTAACTGTAACAAACTGCTGGTGGCTGAAGAAACACAAAGATAGAGAAGAAAAAGATGGAAAACTTTCAGGAGGAACTGCTTATCACAAAGATCTCCAAAGAGAAAAGGCAGACCTGTGTGAAAAATAGGATTCATGCCCCATAAAGTGTTCTTAGTCTTTGGAAAGACCTTATTTATCTTGAAATATGACAATACTGACATGCCAAAAACATTATGCTAGAAGGAGTTTACTGAAGATAGCAAAATGTTTTGTTTATAAAAATTGAGTCCAATAAAATATTTTCAAAATGTCACTGCATTTACATTTCATAATAGCATTTTGTTTTGAATTTTCATCTAGAATATCAAAATGTTTAGCTGAAAAGTACATTCTTAATATTAAAAAAACAATTTAAAGAAAAGCACATATTTTTATCAGAAAAATGATGAGGAGAAAACATTTTAAATAATGACAGAGAATTATCTGTACCCTGGAAAAATCCAAGAGCATTGTTGCATTCTGTGGAAGCTATAACCGCTCTAAATATTTCACACCCATTGTGGAGGACCAAGTCAATGATACGTTGTGTTGACACAGGCTCTGACGATCAAATTGTGTGAAATGTATGTACTGGAGGATTATGCACATTAATAGTGGTCTTCATGTCGTGCTATTCCATAATGCATAGTTACACCGAGTTTTTTGAAAAAACTTTTCCTAGTGATAGCCAGACCCTTGATGCTCTCCTGACTGAATCTGTATGGTGTGGTCAGTGGGTGCCACCCGGTCTGAGTTTCCAACTGTTGGTCTTACACTGAGAGTAAGAATATGGGCGTCATTCATGTGAAAGACAAAGCAAACCAATTTCTCAAGAACTGACACCTATTATTAAGCACAAAGAAATTGCTGTGAGCTAGCTATCTGATACACAGGGAGCATCTAACCTTGTCTACCAGTAATAACCTTGTCGTGTGCATAGATCCTCATACATTCATTCAGAAACAGAGACGCTTCACTCTGTGACCCCAAGAGGAGAAGAAAGCATCTTCCTGGGAGGAAATGGTGATTTATTTTTTGTTCTCTCTTCCTCTCCTTTCTCTTCCTGTTAAAACTGCTGAACTTTTACTGGTGTAAAAGTACCCTGGGATAACGCAATCAATCCCCTAGTTATTTAATGAGTTATTTAAAGTGATATTTGGCCATTTGGATTAGGTGGCTCCTGGTGTCTTAGAATGTAGGTATGGATTGTATGCTGCTATTCATTAACATTATTATATTATAAAATAAGTAACCATTTTACTAAATGTACCACAAGCACTTTATCTTACCTACATGGTTTCTGTTATAAGAAGAGGACTAAAGAATAAAGAACAAGTATTTTATTCTACTCTCTAGTTAGGAAATGGAGCTCATAGTACTGTTCTCACCACTGTGCATTTGGTCGTGTTGTTGGTTGCTAATACGATATTGAATCTCTCAACAGTCACATTCACTGAAGCTGATAGCATGCTGGATCAACACTCTTTCAGGTTGAATGAAGGAATAATTAAATGTCTTCCTATTTTCAGACAGCTGAAACAATAGAAGCTACTGACAGAGGCACCGGTCTTTATAAAGAGGCCGAAACAAGAACTCTGGACAAGTAAAGCTGTTTCTGGAATGGATAATAAAAACTATGGCAAAGGAATTGCCAAGCTGTAGGGAAAGTCTCAGGGGTAAAGGATTGAAAAGATAGAAAAAGTAAGTTTAGCTGAATCAGGAAATAATGAGGAAAGCTTCTTTTTGGCAGATATCTGGCTAGGAAGCCATCATGAACTTCTGAATAATGAAAACTGCCTTTTGTTGTTTATTCCATCTCTGTCCAGGGACGTAGGAAATGTTTTGTAAAAAAAAAAACCAAAAATAACCCATGTAGTAATCCAAAATATGTTCTTGGCTGTATAAATCGGCTTGTCCTCTGATTCATATGCATTAGCTAACCAATTGGCAGCTATTTTACACCTGTCAAGGGAGAGTGGTCTCTTGCCTCAGACTGTGTACTACATGATGTCAGACAGGTGACAGATTATTATCTTGTAGTTGTCAAGCACTTAGTAGTACTCCTAAGTGACTCTGTGAAAAAGGAATATTATTTCAAATAAACCTGAATTTTGGAGGTGCCAGTATCCATTATTTTACACACGCTCTAAAATCCCACTTGTAGCTGGGTGTCGCTAGCAGAAAGGTCATCACGTGTGTCCAGTAAAACCTCAAAGGCAGGCAACCTGAGAAACACTTTGTAATAAGACTGATGGGGAAATGGACGGGATCTCTACATCAGCGGAACCTGAGACAGAACTTCTCCACGGGAAACTCCCAAAATACTCACATTGCCTCTTACTCATAATTTTCAACAGAGAAATAGAAAGCTTCAGTGGCACATTGCTTCTGACTGAAAAGATATATTGTACACACTCAGCGGCTCAGTGGATGTGCTGATACTGTTAGCAAATTAAGGCTGCCACTCATGAAAATCAGTAGTATTATGGCATGATGCTTATATTTCAATTACATTTGACTCTATTCATCTGTTGCAGCGACATCACAGCCAGTGGTCACTGCAAACTCGATTTCTCTCTGACATGATGCTTCACGGTCATTGGTGTTCCTGGTAGCATGATTAGTGCTGTAACGCAGCAGATATAAATCTTTAACTACCATTGACCAGCAGAAAGCACGTGCTTATGCATAACTATCACAAATTCTTTCTTCAGGATGATCGTTTGTGTCAGCTTTGACAGACTTCGTATAGAATTGAGAACTTAGTTCTTGATTCTTCAAAGCTTTTGTGGGTTGGAAGAAACATTGTCTGCACTGGGTCTACTCTTCCGTTCAAGATCAGTTAAAAGAACAAACATGAAGTCTAAGTGTTTGTGGAACTGAATGCCAGGAGACAGGTCACCTGAAAAAACCAAGCACAAGAATCTTCAATTTTGTGCTGTTTAACACAATTTAAAAGGGGATAACTCAAAAGTCTAGGTGACATACCAAATTTAATTTTAATTTGATGCAATTCTTGTTTCAAGCAAATGGATTGCATAGTTCTGTCTGCCACACTGGAAGACAGAAACGTGCCAAGCTATAGCCAAAAGCTTGCAGGAAGAAGTCTTTAAAAAAAGACGAGAATTTCTGAAAGTGATCCATATGCTCCTCTTTCCAAGGGTAAATGTGTTCTCTGAACCACCAGACTTCTAAGATTGATTTCTGACCAGCTATGGTTTTAATATTCACTGTAATATTCTACGTTTCTGCAGAAAAGGTGGCGGTGGCTCTTTCTTCTAGGAAATTTTGTTTGCCTTTAACAATGTGTAAATTAAATTATTTATAAATCAATAAGATAGGTACAAGCTAGACTGTAATACTTTTATTGTATTTCTGAATAAATGTTTTTCCGTATTTTTGTTACAAAAATTTATACGATCTATAAGAAACCTTTTTCTTTTCAGAAAGAGAAAGCAAAATCCATGAGCCAGGTTCTTGTGCATGTGAGTAATCCCAGTTCAACAATGCGGCACTACTCCCATGAGTAAGGCTCTGTCCCGTTGTCGTCAGATTCAATCTGTTGGACTAGAGGGTTGTTTCCCCCCTAAATCTGATTATACTATATACTCTGCTTTCTGTTGTTTAAAAATACCTTCTGTCAATAAATGTTGTAATTTATTTTACACACATAGCTATATAAGTGTTAATTTAAGTACTTCTTACAACCACCTTCTGGGTAGCTCCCGTTATCTCAGCCATTGGATATAAACTGTAAGGAATATAAGCTAGATTATAGAAAAGCGATGAAAAGTAAAATGCAGAGGTGAACAGAACAGCATTCTGCCTCAAAAAATTACCTTGTTTTTTTTTCCTACTGAAGTCAATCTCGAAATGATTGGACCTGTTAATAATGCCTAAGTGAACCGCTGAAATGAGAATTGAGGATGCTTAATTTATTATACTTACATCTGAATGGATATTTAAAAAAAAATATGCCATTTCCTACTAAGTATTGCTTGGCTGCCTATTTATTGATATTGTTCTTGGAAGAAAATGGAAATTCTCTTTTGCTTATGCATGCAAAGCAAATCAGTTTTGATTTTCTATCAGAGATATTTTAAAATTCCACATATAAAATTTAAAATACAATACTCTTAAGTTGTGTTTTATCAGTTTATGAAAAAGGATTATAATACAGTTTTCCTCCAAAGAAGATTCAGTGACCCAGAAGACCTTCTTTGTCTTGTGCATCTTGATAAATATTCCAGGCAGAGTACATAAACTCTGTTTCCATATACTTAAAATCTTATCATCTGAAGAAGTAAGCACTCCTCATAGTGCTTATTAGTATTTTTTTTCTCAATTTTTCAATATGAATACATGGTCCTCCATCCTTGCTGTTCTTATTCTCGGAAATAGTTTCTGTGGAATCCCTGCCTAGCGATATGCCCTCAAGTGCCCAGTTTCAGCTTTTGAGAAGTCCCATTGATTTCAGCAAATTATTTGAATTTATAAAATTACTCTCAAGCTCAAGTACCTGTAGAAACTGTAATCTAGGCAAAGCAGCATAGCTTAAGAACATTTCTGACATTATCCCTGCAATTAAATTCTATATCTAATTTATCATATTCTGCTACTGCAGCCCATCTAGTCTAGTCTCTTAGTTTCTTTAACTTATCTAGCACCAATATACCCACAGACATATAGCTTAAATATATAGTGTATTACAGTATCATAGTATAACTGAGGTGGGAGTGGCTTTGTGAAGGTCTCTCATCCAACCTCCTGCTCAGGATGCAGGGCTAGCTGTGAGATTGGTCCAGGATGCTTAGGACTTTACCCAGTCGGGTCTTGAAAACCTCCAGCAACGGAGCCTGCCCAGCTTCTCTGGGTGACCTGATGGACTTTCCTCATGGGGAAAAAACTTGTCTTTACATCCAGTCTGAACCTCTCATTTCAGTTTATCCCCATTGTCTCTCATTCATGCACCACCATGAAGACGCTGGCTCCACCTCCTCGATGCCCTCCTTGTAGGTCCTGGGGGGCTGCTGTTAGGTCCCACACAGTAAAGACTTCTCCAGGCTGAACAAGCCCTGGCCATGCAACCTCCGCTCAGAGGATGAGCGATCCGGTCCCTACCAGCTTGGCTGCTGTTCCCTGGACTTGTGTCTTTGTTGTGTGGTGGGGCCCAAAGCCCTGCAGCACTCTGGATGTGGTCTAATGAGTGCTGTGTAGAGGGGGATAGTCCCTTCCCTTGACCGACTGGCCGTGCCCCTGCTCATGCCGCCCATGAGGCTGATGGCCCTCTCTGCTGCTCTCATTCAGCTCGCTGCCCACCATCACCCCCACGGCCTCTTCCACAGAGCTGCTCCAGCCCTGCAGTCCCCAGGCCGGGTTGTAGCAGGGGGTTATTTCTTTAGAGGAGCAGGACTTGGCCTTGGCCCTCGCTCGATTTCACAGATTTCGTAAGGGTCCTGTTGGCCCGTTCCTCCAGCCTGTCTGGGTCCCTCGAGATGGCAGTCCTGCACAAGAGCGTACCAGCTGGTGTCCCCAGGGTGGTGCCATCTGTGTGTCTCAGGTGTGCACGTATTGTTGTGTAGATATGTATATACATAAATAAATATACATAGTACATATATATACACATAAGTACATAGTGTTTAAAAAATAATTGTGCATGTTAGTTATAGAATTCTAATTACACTTTAGTCACGTGTCACTTTATGCTTCTGATTTTGCTGTGAATGTTAGTTTGACCTTGACTTCAATTGGATTTAGGTAGCCCCTGGGTTTTGTGCCTTAATAATAACTTTAATGCATTTTCTTAACTATTCAGATACCGAGTATGCTAACCTTTTTTTTTTCCCCAGGTCTGATTAAGATGCACTTAAACTTCTATTGGTGTGTAGGGGTGCTAAATTAAACTTGAACTCAAAGTGAGTAAGAAACATACTTTCAAAATTCACGTTCAAGCTTATCTTATTAATAGTCTTCTCTAAATACTTCTTTTTTTCCTCCACATCGTCTATGGAATTTTACTTTGAAAAAAGGTGTTTTGTCAGTGTTGGTAGAATGATAATAAGCTCATCGATAAGGAGGGAAAAATTTAAAGCTATCAATAACAAGGCACAGTCAGATCTATCAGACATAAGTAGGAGGTCATTTATCTGCAAGAGTCTTGATAAGCTGATGCAAATTTTTCCAAGAGCTCCTATGCCTCTCTAGTTTTAACCCACAAGCAGTCACTAAAGGTCAGCAGGCTACCGGTGTCCCACTAAGAGAAAACTTTACAACATATTCCCAACCCCAATTTCTGTGGAGCATCCTGAAACATGTACTGCCTTGCAGAAGGTAAATCGCAGGTGCAGGTGTTCTCTCTTCTTAGAAGATGTCTACATCTACAGTGAATGAGGCCTCACCTCAAGCAGCTGCCAGCAGAACTGAGCTTCCTATGTTAGCTTCAAATGCATCCTGATTTAAAGAAACAGGTCCTTACAATCTGTCCCCAAATGCTTTAGCAACTTCCAAGACCCCTAATAAGCTCATTACATATAGGGATTTAAAGTCATCCTATAGGCTTCTTCATGTAAACAGGTAAACTCACCTATTTTATTTATCTTCTACAAGCATATTTTTCATGTTTGATCACATTCTGAAGTCTCCTTGTCTTCTCTCATCTGCATTGATTTAAAGAAAGGAAAAGATTTCTGGTTAAATGCTGTAAAGCTGGAATTCTATCTAACTGCTGCAAAGTTTTCTGAAGGCTTTTTACCAGCAGCAAATGACCTGGATTTTCAGTGGTTCTGCACAACATTTTCTTCCATCAAGGAACTGCTTGTTTTCTTTTCTTGGTGTCCTTGAACAACCCTGAGTAGAAGACAAAATGATATATTTATCTTCCTCGTTCTCTTTCCCTTCAGCTGAACTGTCAAATCACAGCTCTTGCCCTTGACACGGCAGTTTCTGACTTTGTACAACCCAGAGGAAAAGAAAGAGTAGGAAAGGTATGGGGATTTTTCTGGAGTTTGCAGGTGGAGTTAGTACAATGAAAACAGACATTCAGTCAGATACAGAGTTATGAAGAAAGTTTACGAATATGGTCTTGAAGACTCTGTAGAACCAATAAATGAGCAAAGCAACATGTAGAGCTTTGCCTGCTAACAGAGATGGGTCTGCCCGCCTATACCACAAGCAAATAAGAACCAGTCAGCTGTTGAGTGAAGGGATGTCCCACCACCCGTGGAGATGATAGTCTATTTACTGGCAAGTTCCTGAGCATTTTGAAAATGAATATGATGAAGTCATTCATTTCAAGCTCTGAAGAGTGTGGATAACATACTGCACATGTTATGTGACTGTCAAATCAGTTTTGAATACAGATCAGGGAACTCCAAGTGTGTGTATGTAAACTGTTAATTTTCTGTTCTGGTGGAAACTTGTATTTTAATGTAAAGAGCAACAAGATACCATAGATCTTAGAAATGCCAGTTGATCTGCTAAGGGCTCCTCTTTAAAGTAGACTTTTTTGCCGTTTCTTGGTGTTACTTTATTATTGAGCAAAAAGAATACATGATATTCAATCTTTGAAGAATATAAGAACCATAAGCACCAGCATGTCAAATGCAGAAATGCAAAAATTCCAGAAAACAACCAATTCTGGCCTGCATTTCGGTAAAGAGTTAAACATTGCTGAAGAAGACAGAACTACAAAATTATAGCTTTTATGTTTTCAGTCTCTTCATACTGCATTTAAATTGTACATCCAGTTGCTTCATTTTTTACCACTTTCCCACATCTCTGCACTTACTTTCCAAGCTCTTCATTACTTAATCTTGTTCTTTTAATAAGTTTCTTCATTTTTCCATGTACTTTCTGGATTTTTCCTTAAGCTTTTTATATCAAGTTGCAGTTTTTGGAAGACTCAATTTGCTTTAGCACTTTCCAAATCTTTTACTTTGTGTTTCAGTTCTTTCTTCATGACTTCACTCTTTGTGCCTAATTAGTCTATCAGACCTTCATAGGTATTTTTAGACAGCTGGTATCTAGGCACCCTATTACTATTAAAGATATTAGAAAGTTCTGTAAAATGACACTATAAAAAGAAATACTCATCAGGAGGAGTCATACTGCAGAGATACAAGAAGTGCTGACAAAGGGCTGGTCATTCCAGCTCTCCTGCACTGCAAACCTACAGGACAAACAGCCTCACAATTAAATGAAGCAGCAGGCAGCGACCATGCATAATTCTGTTTTTTTTCTGTGATGCCACTTCTGTACAAATAGTGATAACAGGCTTTTTACATCAGTGGGTCCACACAGGCACATGTAAATAACAGCTTGAGCAGATATTGGGGGGGTATATGGACAATCTAACCATCCTACAGAAAAGAGTTATGAAGTTGGTCAGTAAGGAGAAGACAGTCTCATTTTCTCACCTGTGCCATTTCTGGTCTAGGAGAAATCTTTTGCCACATCCTGCTCCCATGGCTAACACAGTAATAGCCGTTCCAGTATGGAGAAAGCAGAGTACAGCATGAAGAACCACAATTCTGTGCACACATTGCTTTTGTGGCCCCGGAAGGTCTGTATGTGGTATTGCACTATTTGGCGAAGCTCTTATTCCCATATCATCATTATTCTCACCAGCTTTTGCATGCAAAGTGATAAAAAGTGTTTATACTTTGTCATCAAAGAAACTGACTGCCTCACACAAAATCAGTCCTGATCCTTCTTTTCCTTTTGCTACCAGGACTCCAGCTGCAAAACTTCCTGACAATCTTTCCGACTCAGCAGACCTCAGGAAGGATGGGATTTTTTGCATTTTTTGCTACTTTCAAGTACTTCACAAGAACAGAACTACCCATCCTCCTGCTGCTTCAGTCTCTCAGATGAACTAAGAGCACTCAGAAGCTGCTGTGGTGGTGCTGGACAGATTGCTTTTCTAAACCCGAAGCAACTACTGCTTCTCTTCTCCACTTTTCCATCTTGTAAAAGAGATGAAATGGAAAAAGGCATCATGGGCTTGAGATGACATCAGTGAGAAATTGTTACCTGATAAAATAGCACTCAACAGCCTGCCAGTGCTGGTTGGAGGCCAAGAAAGAGATAATCTGGCAGCCCTTTTTGGCTGGGAAAGCCCTGCTGCTGCTGCTTCCTATATGTTTTCTCATCAGCGATGCAGTCAAAGGGTTGCCATCCAAGAGTAAAATCAGACCCACAAACCCTCAGTCACAGGGTGAGCATGAGTTCAGAAGGCCCTGAAGCACCTCAAAACACCATCGATTCATGCAGTGAAAAATCACAAGGAAGATAACATCTGACAGGTATAAGTTCCCAACACTGTGTCAAATTGTATTTTGACCACAGATACACACACACACACAAATGAATCAAATAATTTAAAGCAAATGTCACTGCTGGTTTGTTCAAGGTTTCAGAAGTCTCTGAGATCTCACTACCACACACCTTATTATATTCTCAGATTGAAACAGAGAAAAAAAGCTTTCACTCCTTTTTCTGCTGTTATTTGATTTTCCAGCTTTGAATGAAGTTGTTATTGAACTGAATTAGTTCAAAACTGAACCAAAGAATACATTCTTCCTGTACCTGCAGAAGAAGAAACATTTATCAAAAGATGGATTAGTACTCCAATAAAATAATTCCAAACATTAAGCTAATAACTTCTTCTACTTCATTGTCATTAGCATTTAGAGCAAATACTTACTGATTGTTCTTTTTTTAATTTAAAGGACAGTTAAATTAATCTAAGTTCATACTATTTAGAATTTTATCTGTCTCCAATTTTTATTTTTAATATCTGTTGATTTTTTACGTGCTTATATGTTCATTAAAACTTCCTTGTTCCCATTCTACATACTTATATTTTTTGCTGGTTTTTTACTGGTAGTTTGGTTTCTGTTTTGGGGTTGTACTTCTACATCGCTGTTTCCCAGTTATTACACCCTGGAACATTACTGGAGTTAAACTGGAAACACATAAACTAATTTTGCCCTTTTAAATACAACAGGGCCACAGACCGTTGTCACGTCTTGTGTGCAAGTGGTCTTGAATGGCCAAATTAACAGTGTCTCCTGCTCTTCCCTGGCCTTCCACAGGCCCCATGTGGTGCCCACTGTCCTTTGAGTGTGAGGTGAGAATTCTCAGTCCAGACTGTCTGACATGAACGTGACAGCCGTGTTGCAGCACAAGAGAGTGGTGTTTACCTACTCCACAGCATTTTCTGGGGTGTAGTGGGAGGCTATGTGGGAGACTTGAGGCTGCGTAATTTACTGGGATAGTGCAGAAGGGATCAAGCCTGGTTCTGCCTTTCCCATAACTGCTTTTGTAAATTATTGTCTTGGAGTCAGGAAGTATGTTAACAACTAAACAGAGTCAACAGTCCGTGGTCCCATGTTCTGGCTTGCACTCTGACCTTGCTTTATTTGGTAGTGTTAAATGTAACTATCCTGAAACAAGGGCACGCTCTGAAATAATGCTCTTTAATAACAGAGTGATACGCAATCATGGCATGAAAAAGTCTCATTGTCTTCCTAATTTCTGGCACAGGTAAATTGGCGTGTTCCTAGTATTGACATAATCTGCTTGAGCCAGCAACCTTCAACTAGCTAAGTCTGTGTTCACATACTGAACCACAGGAATTTCTGTCTGAACATGAGGAAGAACTTCTTCCCTCTGAGGGTGACGGAGCCCTGGAACAGGCTGCCCAGGGAGGTTGTGGAGTCTCCCTCTCTGGAGATATTCAAGACCCGCCT
>Ga0065711_1030299_pt1 | contig 32982 bp, 13 predicted proteins | sample Hoacrofraction12_FD_59098 | JGI IMG/M metagenome (GOLD analysis project Ga0065711, IMG submission 59098) | Hoatzin crop microbial communities from Cojedes, Venezuela - Epithelial fraction 12 v2 (version 2) | ecosystem: Host-associated > Birds > Digestive system > Esophagus > Crop | place...
TTTTTTTTTTTTTTTTTTTTTTTAAAGAAATTGCATGGATAAGTTGCTACCCTGCTTTTTATAGTGGCTGTAGGATGCTGTGTGAACGTAACTCTTGGATAAAGATTTCCATGGGACTTGTGACTTTGGGTTCTCGGCTACAGACACCCACGGGATACCTCCCTTCTCCCCAGCTTCACCCCGCCTTCTCCAGAATAACACCCCCAGTAGTGGGTGATCGACCCTAGAAAGTAGAAAGTACTTGGAAGTTTCTTAAACAGAGAATCTCGTAACTCTAGTGCGCATCTTGAAAAATTCAGCACAGATATTTTCTGCAGCTTTTCCTGAGAGTCCGAACCACTTCAGCATGTTCAGTGATATTTTACAAAGCTTGTGTACTTCTCTGGTAGGTTTTCCTTGGGTGTCTGAAATTTTCTTGATGTACAAATATGAATCCTAATTTTTAAAAATACAGTTCTGTAATTGTATAGGCCACGCAGAGGAACAAACTTTACAGGAGAGAGTGTAGCATACAGATCACTGCCCTTTATTGGAAATACAAGCAGGGCCTTTACTATAAACAGGCAGCAGCTCTTGAAACATATTTGGACAATAAGTAGATATTAGAATCCAGGTTACTCTCCGTTCTTAGGTGCTGAACAATGTCTCGTACACAGAGAGCGTCCTTCTGTGCCTGAGAGTCATTGAAAGTCATTGAACTTGCACTCTTTTATGTTTGAAAAATCTGTCAGCTGGAAGAACTTGGTTTTGGTGTGCAAGCCGTGTGAGTTTGTATAACGTGCTGCTTTAAAGATAAAATAAAGGTGCTATTACGGGAAGTACCACGTTGAATACTTTAGTGCGCATTAAGAAACATGAATGCAAATGAATCAAAATTTTTGAGTGGAAAAATCACCGAGTTGCTTCGTTTGTGGTTTTAGGGTAGATATAACTTTTCTGTTTTTAGGCCAAACCTATGGAAAACATATCTGTGTAATAAGCTGTGTTCTGCAGTACATGTGTTCCGTTTCGGCAGAGATAGTGCGTAATCTCCTAGTCAGTGATTCCACAGTACATCACTTTCTGTGATCCAATCTATGAGACTTTCTCTGACAAAGCTGACAAGCAAGATTTCTGCCAACAGTATATCTAAACACTGTTTTATAAGTCTGATTAATTGGTTAGCTTTTTAAACATGGAACACAGAAATATTGAGCTGTTTTTAAGTTGCATTATTTTTCCTGTTCCAATGAAATTTAGCTTGATACTTGGCAAACTAGATTAGTTGCCTTTGGGAGATTTAACTCCACAGATGAAAACAGAATTTTGAGTGTTGGAGTTCAGAATTCTGGGTCTGTGGTGTAGCTGCGTAACTGGATTCATCTTTTTCAGAAAACGGGCATTTTAAAATGGACAGGGTAAGAAGTGCATTTTGGCACAAAGAAGCGCGATCCCAGGGTAGTGTTTTCTCATGTTTATGAGAAAGCAAGCGTAATTTAGGGAGAAGTCTACAGATGAAATGGTTCTGAAATATTTCTTATGCCCATTTCTTCTTCTGCAGTCTTTAGAAATGTGTAAATAGTGGTAGTGCCTAGTGATACAGAAAACACAAATGCAAAGCACGCATGATTGGAAAGAAAACTTCTAGATATCCTTGTAAATGCTTTCGGAGTAATTTAATCTGATGGTGAAAAGAATGTGTGTTTCCTTTCTGGCCTACCCTGGTTCTTTTCGGTCTGTATGCATTTTGAATAATTTTTCAAGTGTTAAATTATTTATAATTAAATAGGTATTCTAAAATAGATATTTCCTAATTTAATTTTTTTTTGTTGTTATAACATGAACGTCCGTGCATCATGAAGTAAATATTGGCATTATTTTTAACTTCTATGTAAGCCTTAAAAATCTTAATTATGCAAAAGTACTTCAAGAAGTTAGGTTATGTCAGATTCTAGTATGGCTGTAATGCTGTGCCTTCTCGTGCCTGTTAGTGCACTGGAAGGCATAAAGCTGAGGGCGGTTGGCTGCAGCCAGCTGTGAGAAGATTCCTTATAATCTTGTTTCTTGGAAAGTTACTATTCTTATAAATGAAAGATGATGAGAGCCACTTAATAAATTTTTACATGTTCTATGAATTATTTTCATTTTCTAAAATACAAGTTTGCTGGTTGAATTGAAGGATAGCTATTTTTTATAGTTGTAATTCTTATTCCTGAAAGTCCGTAGAACCTGCTCATGTGCTCGAGGAAATCCCTAATCTTCCTTTTAAGAACTGCTAGGATTGCTGTCAATACGGCGATAATATAATCTGAATATAAAATGAAACAGGTGGACCTAAGTGAATGTGTGTGTGTGTATGAAAATATTTGTACCAAAGCAGAACTTCTTGCATTTAAAATTATTTTCTTAATATATTTCTAACCCATCACTGTGTGATTTATGTTGAGCTGTTGAATATGACCAGAAAACAAGACATCTTTGTGATATTATTTCCTACTTGTCTTTTGTATTTTTTTTAAGTTTAAAAAATTATAGTTTAAAAAAATTGAAAATCTGTGTATCTTTCCTTCAGAAACCATTCTTCTACTCAGAAGGGATTACAGAATGGTCTTGTTTTGTTTTTTCTTTAGGAGAATACAGTATAGTAATTCTTTTGTGTTTAACACTTAAGGACTCTCTATTGCCACTGCAAAAGGGTGTGACTAGTTTATCCAGATTGGCACATTTTTTGTGCAAATCAGCAAGATCCGAAATCTATGCATTCTTCTTATGAGTATGCGTCACCGGCTGGTAAACTGCTTTCCAGTTATAAAAGAAAGCAAACGGAGCTGTTGATACAGCAAAGGCGGTAGATACAGGACAGACACCTTTTGATGTAGGAGTTTTGTAGTAAGCATTGCAAGACACTGAAAACTCGGTCTGTGAAAATCTGTTGAAACAGAAGAGTGAGAATCTGAAAGGATTTTCTTTTAGCAGTAGTATATGCCGACAGGAACTTAATGGCATTCCTCTGCTTTCAATTAGAGAAATAGTGAGTGATATTAGTATTATGGGAGTCTGACAGTGCCGAGACGCAGGCAGGTTTGCCTATGCAAATTTCAGAAAACAGTCATGCATTTTCGTGCAGATCGCCATTGTAGCGCAGTCCAGATGTATTGCAACTCTGCTCTTCTTATGGCTGGATTATTTTTTCAACAGAAATATCAAACTATGTGGTGGCTTTTCTTATTTAGATGAGTCTAATGTAGACAAAGGCTGAGGAGGGAGGATGCTTTTATTGCAGTAGTGGCCAACTCTGACGGGAAGGTTCAGATCTCCAATGTAAAAAGCTCTGAGCATGTCTGTTTGAAGAGGACAATATTTTGTTTCTTGAGAGATATAGAAATAAATGAACACAAACAGCTTAATACTGGGCCAAGAAGGAGGTCCCCTCATTGCGTATTTTCACTCTGCCGTGTCCGCCCGATTAGGGGTTGGGACCTCAGTGCTACATTTTAAAACGTGGTGCTGGTAACACATGAAAAGTTTGTGATTCATGTTGAGTTTAATTTTAAGTTTCTTTTCTTAAATGAGAATAGCAGCTCTTGTGCGCTTACTGAAAACTAGCGTAGTGCTGCTGAATTAACTGTGGGTCTTGAAAAGGTTTCCATTGCAGTGTGTTAGTCATCCATAGATCCTTCTAAAATTCTGTTCCTAATGCTGTTGGACTAGCCACAGTGTATCTGTGTAATACCTAAAATGGTCACGTTTTATCTTCTCATCTCCACCCTCATCTGAGGGTAGTTACTCATCTGGTGTGCTACTTTGTGAGCTTTGACGCTCAAAACCTGCTCTGGATGCTACGGTGGACTTCCGGGTTTTCCTTCGCTTCGGTTTTTGAGGAAGTTCAATAGCATGAAATTTATTGCATGCACAGGTAGTGCATTTTCTACACTTTCCTTTGCTGTAATAAATAACAATAAGAATGGCATGAAAGAGTTGCAGTAGCTTCTTCGTCTAAGGATTGCTGTACTTGTATTTTCCATTAATTTCTTCTTTTCCCCGTAAGTTTTGTACGTGTCCGAAGTTTTATATTGACGATCTAACTTTTTTTGCTGAGCAAACCAATTCTGCTTGCTGATACAATTTCATATAAAATTGGCAAAATACTGCCTTTGTGGGGTACATGTTTATTTGGATATATTGTTTAGTGTAAAGAAAAGGGTAAAAAGGGGGATAGATAATTTTCAAGCAACCAATATTATATTTATCAAAGCTGCAAGTTAAATTGCCTTTTGTTGATGTTAACGTGCTGATTGCACCTTTTTCTTTTCCTGTAGTATTGAGAGAATTGAAGTGGCATTCTAAGGTCATTTAAAATCATGACAAGCTCAGTTGGACAGAAAAAAGTTGCTTCAAGACAAAGGAAGTGTGGTTTTTGTAGATCTAATAAAGATAATGAATGTGGACAATTATTGATGTCAGAAAACCAGAAGGTGGCAGCACATCACAAATGTATGGTAAGTAACCCCTAGGAAAAGGGAGAGGAATGTCGGGAGCTAGTAAAAAGGCTACGAGCAAATGAAGAATTCAGCCAGCTGTGGCACTGGCACAAACGATTAATCGCTGTAATTAGAATTTTTTGTGGGTTTCATATGTGTAAATGCTCTATCTCACTTTTACCTTTAAGACTTAGAAAATAAGTTTTGTTTTTATAATTTTAGCTGTTCTCATCTGCACTGGTGTCTTCACACACTGATAATGAGAGTCTCGGTGGATTCTCTATTGAAGATATTCAGAAAGAAATAAAGAGAGGCACTAAACTGGTGAGTCTCTATTTTTTGCTCTTGAAAATGGAAGACAATATTTTCTTACCTTCTGTAAAGTTTACCATGAAGTTGTTCAGTGTATTATATATATGTTCGGGCTTTTTTTTTTTTTTTAAAGTGCTGCCTTTGTGTGAGCCCTAAGGTAATGGACAACTTGTAGAAGAAGATGTTGGAGTAAAATTGATCTCAGATTTACAAAAAGGAAACCTCAGTAGATATGATTATACTTACATTGAAATGAAATTTAAATGTCAGTTAACCAACCCTTGAAGTGTATTTAGGAAAGGATAAAAAGTAGTTTGTTTATTTCAGGCAAGTCTTGCTCCCTTGTTAATGTGTTGTTTTAAGAATTATAGCTTATTCATGGAGTCATTAAAAAATAAATCCAGAATTATTATTTTTACATCCACTTTTTTTCCTCATTGGCAAATATAGCTGATTGTAGCAGATATGCATTTTTCCCAAGCAAGTCTGAAAACTCATTTACTGAATATACCTGTTTTTCTTTTTGGTGGGCTGCGTATAAACAATGGAATTTTCTAAATTTATACTTCTAATCCAGTAACTTCTATTTAGCATTTTCTGTTAGATTTCAGAAAGAAACTGACATTCTAGGGACCTGGTGAGGGTATTATTGTGCCTTTACCAGTATTTGGTTTTGCTGCCAAAATCTGGTTTTAACTACCAAAGGTACTTTTATTGCTTCCTTTTATATAGATTTAATAGATAGATGGTTCTGTGAATACAGACATCTGATGAGGTACGTGCGTACAACAGTGATTACGGCTCTACCAAATTAATGAGAATTGAGCAGCAATGACTTTTTTAATTCCCAAGAAGCTAATTCATGATGTATTTTTAATTTAGAACTAGTTGTTTTTCACTTGGGGAAATGAGTGAGGCTTTTTAAAAATAATTTTTTAAATGTTTTTTAAAATATTTTTAAGAAGTGCTCAATTCACTCCTCATGTAAAAAATTTTCAGCGTAGTTATTTAAAATGCTCTTATATATTTAACAGTTCTTGGACTACTAAGAGTAGTCCGAAGTATTATTATAGAACTACAATTACATAATAATAGTCTTAATATTTCACCCAGTGTTTCATTTGAATCTTTTCCAGTGCAGGGAACTTTACTTGCCCTAATTAGCTGAAGCATTCACAAGTCATTCCTTGTGTGATTGGGATTTTCCAGAGTACATGGTAGTAAATGGAACTATGAATCGCAACCTTTTGATTCTTGGGTCTCTTAAATGTTTTTTGAAGGTTATTTCTTTTTATGTCATTGGTGGTTTATGCCTTTTTGCTTCTGAATCACTTTATGTTCCTTTGCTGATGTAACAGCTGGATATATTCTTGGAGGTCGCTAGCTGTACATATCGGGCAGTTTGTTCAGCTTTTTGTGGAAAGCCTGGATCTGGCTAACCTAAGTGGATTCATAGTCCTGAGATGTTTCCTATTTGGAGAGAATTTACAAGACAATTTTAGATCTTAACTTAGGTGCGTTATCTCTGTGTGTAGCTGTCAGAAAACTACAGCTCGGAATTACTCTCTGGAGGAATCTTTCTCCGTTGACTTCTGTAGGAAGCTTAAAGCTAAATGTTTATAGTTAGCCCAAATACTCCCTCTAAGGTGTGCTTTCTGTTCTAGCCTGTTCTTTTATGTGGGAACACACTGAGCAAAAATATCTCAGCGTGGTGCACTGGGTTAAGTAATTATATTGATAGCTTGGGTTAAATTTGTCTGCTGACAGATTTTCCGTAGCTGCGCTCCTGCGGGAGGTGCTGCTGCTGACCAGGTATGCCCTGAAAACTGAGGCCTGTTCATTACTGAAGTGGTACTGAGTGACATGTAGAGCCTTGCTGAGGGTAATATATTTCTGTCTGAGAAAAGTTTGTTATTATTACTGTTATTGTTATTAATATCAATTAATATTAATATTGATTAATTTAAAATTAATATTAATATTGTTAGTATTATTAAAGTTCAAACCTTAATAGGCCAGTCAGAAAACCTTACATTAAACGTTTGGGGGTACAAGGCACTGATACCATTATTATTTCTGTTAGCTGTGCGAGGGCGGATTTTTTTAAAGAGGTTACCTACTTTGAAGCTTGTCGGACTTCATATATAGGTGATACAACTTGGAAATTAATTTTTTTGACAGTGATCATTTGGACAGCAGGACTTCTACGGATGGAAGAAGTATTTTATTACTGTCAGGAGACATAGACCGATAAATCAGGATAAAAATTCCTGTGGTCTGTTTTGTTCATATGGATACATCATGGTGTTCATTTAAAAAAAAAAAAAGTTTTCTTTTAGTCATTTCTGGCTTTCAAAATACTGAAATACTGACTAAAATTGATTGGATGGATATAATTTCAACCTTGGCTTTTATAGAGAGCTTTGATCAGCCATTACTATACATTAAACCATAACGTATAACAAATTTGAGATAAAATACCCATACAAATTAGGTAACAGCTAGGGAACGGTATATACATATACCATTTCAGAGCTTGCAGAGGAGTAAATGGAGATGATCCAAGGCTTTGACATTTTTTACTGTTCAGTTAACTTTGTTAAAATTGAAAAACAGGATGGTGATACGTAATTTTGGTGGTATATTTATTTGACATATTTGAGACTAACAAGAACTTGGCTAAGCTAGCACAGAGCACAGAAAGTGTATTCGACAAAGATATATGTAGGGAGTATCCTACGTTGTACAATTACGTTTAAGGATTTGAATTAATTGTAACCTTTTGGGGACGTGGGCAACAGACAGGACACAAACAAAAAGCTTTGGTTGTCTTGCGATGGAAGTTTAATGGGAAATTTTGAGATTTTGGGGCAATATGTCAGCAAAAATAATACAGACAAAAATACTGTGATACTGTCAATTACTTTCTTTCCTAACAAATTATAAGAAGGGCAGTGAACAATTTAGAAGCATAATAATCAGTGTATCTTAAGCAATGATGAGTCTAATATGAGAAGAACTAGTTATTGGGAAAGAAACAACAGGCTCCCATTTAACCCTTTCTGCAATACAACTATAAAGAGCAAAAGTTAGTCTAATTGAAATAAATTAATTGTATTTAACAAATATTTCACTAAATGTAGTGTTTTGGAAGTTACTTATGGAGATAACCACGTAAAAAAAGAGGTAAAATTATCTGCTGAGGCTAAGGTGAATTTTCAGGGTATCAGTGTTTCTGACTGCATGATTCATTGCTAAATGGGTGTCTTTTTTTTTTTCTTCTGCCTTTGTAATGTAATTCAGAATTAAATAGGTACAATTTATGATCTTAACTTTTCTGAAGTGGTTGGTACAAACAGACTACCCTTGGGAGTGGGATATTTAGGTGAATAGCTGTGTCGCTTTCATCAAACACATTCTACAGAAGTAAATTACTTGTTTTCTTTGTTGAATTGATAATCAGTGTATGATGGTTATTGTACTGTTGCGTAATTACAACAAATTTCTCTTTTATTTTAAAATAAATTATGAAAAACACCCAAGAGCAGAAAGAGTAACACCAGTTGCATACCTCCATTTATTTTGTCACCAGGGGTGGTAGCTATATTATTTTTGAACTCAGAAATACCAAGCCAACAGTAACATGGATTGTGCTTTCATTTTCTTTACAGATGTGCTCTTTATGCCATTGTCCTGGAGCGACCATTGGCTGTGATGTGAAAACATGTCACAAGACTTATCACTACTACTGTGCTTTGCATGATAAAGCTCAGATAAGAGAGAAACCCTCACAAGGCATTTACATGTAACTATTATTTATTTGCTATGTTTATTTTTGTATTTATATTTCTCATTCTTTGTTTAAAAAAAAGCAACAACAAAGCAAAACAAAAAACCCCACTTTGGAATCTAAACAGAACTGTTGCAAAAAATTCTAATGATGATTGTGGCATTCAAAATAGTGATGTGCTAGAAAAGCGTATTTTTACTGCAAGATTTGTATATCAGTGAGTCTTACAAGTGGGAGGAAAATGTACTGGCATTTAAATTTAAAAGATGAGTAAATAATCTGTGAATCGTGACTGACTTGACAGTTTTCAACTACTTTGTTTATAGGATTTTATGTCGAAAACACAAGAAAACTACGCATAACTCTGAAGGTAAAATTATTCAATATAAATTTTTCCCATTGTAGAAAGATACTTGGTTAAATTGAATTTTTCTGGAGAATATAATTGTTTTCAATAAGAATTAGAAGTACTTTTTTTTGAGAAACAATGAGTTTGGAAGCCCATCTGATTTCTGTATTTTTTCTGAAAATTATTGGTAAAGGTGGAGAAAAACCAAAAACATAAATTTTAGGATGTTCGAAAGATTTTATATTCTGTCAGAAAAAAGTTTGGGTAGAAGTAATGCATTCCCTTCTGGGACGAAGCTGGCTTGTGTTTGTAGTTAAATATTGACAATATTAACATTTAAAATATTTTGTCAGGTAACAGCTGACATGCTAATGTCCCTAAATATTCACTATTTTTTGAACTATAAATAGAGTTTAACTCTTCAAATAAGAAGGACCCAATTGTAAATAAAAAGGTTTGTGATCAGATCGCTTAAAGGTATATTTCTGAGTCATTTTGATAAACAAAAAAAGCTGTATGGATACATTCATAAAAGCTGTGCATATTTGCAGAGGAGAGTAGTGAAATGCGTGAGGGGTGATATGCCACAAACGTAGATAAATCCTGTGGTCTGTTGGAATTTCAAACGAGTTGTGTTATTGTGTATGCAGGTATTTTTCCTTTTTTCTACTGTATTTGGGTAAGCGAACAGTTGTTAGTTTACTTTTTGTATTACTTTCAACTGAAATGTCATCAGATTTAAGTAAGGAGTACGTGACTATTTAGTGAAGATGAAATTTCATAAATTACTCCAGTCTCTACCAAATGTATTATTAAGGTAATACACTACTTATTATGCTATGGGTAGTAGATACGTGTTTGGATGTTACTTCACTGTTCAGAAAGATGTTGAAGGCAGTAGAAAATCCCAAGAGAAAACTGATTTTTTTGTCTATTTAAATAATTAGTGTTGTGTGCATTACTCTCTTTAACTGATATTTAAACGTAATCTTTTGTACTTGTTCACAAATGGATCAGTGTTTGACATCTGTTGAAAAATGCCTCCAATTCTGCATGGAGCCCAATGCCAACAGACAACTTTTTGTGCTTGGAATTCCTTGCAGGGTCTGAACTTGTGCTTTTCTTTAAGAGTTTTCAGAAACCATTATCTCCAGTTCTACAGTGTCATTGTCTGACAGCAAAGCCTTTAAATTTTGTATGGATATATTTGTCTGAGAATACATGGGAAAAATTACTAGAGGCGTAGTTGCTTTTTTCTTAAATGTTGATGATGGCAGTCTGTTAAAACATTAAACTGGACTCATCCAAAGAGACTTAGATTGAGGGTAGGAGAAGAAAATACTTAGTTCTGTTACACTTTAAACTTCTAGAAATACATGTAGCTATACTTCACATTTTTGTTTTCTGTTTTTTGTTTAATATTTGACTGAAATTTTACCCAATGCTGTTTCCCAAGGAATATGTTCTCTTTTTAGTCCATACAGTTTAGGGAACTATACCCATAAAATATTACTTACGTATTATGGATTTGATAATGCCAGAAGCTGGAGCTCTTTTGTGATAGGCTTCCTTTAAATCAAAGAAAGTAAAAATACATATTGCGTCTGTCCTATGGAAATGACTTACAGCATTGTATAGCAATGGTATTTTGCTACATTGAAAACTAATTGCCTTTAGAAGACAGAAATATACAGGGTGTTTTTCAGAGTTTAAGAAGGGACTTTGGAGGATTTGTTAATATTTAAATTCTGAAGATTGGTCAGTGAAATGGTAACTGGAAGATGTTGGGTGGTGAAGTTAAGCTTTATATATGTATTTTCATGAATCCTAGCCCTCAGAAGTGTTTTTGTAACAGAACAGTTAAAAGCTCATCTGTGGTTATGTCACTCGCTGTAAGTGCACAGAGGCACTGGAATTATCAGTCCTTTTTGGTGGAAACTTACTGCTCCTGCTCTGGGATGTTGGTTTTGTTTTCTTTTTTCCTTGGCCTGTGTAGAACATCTGTTTTTTATCCTTTGTTATCTATATCCAGATATAACTATTGTGGTCAAATATTTTTATTATATGACTTCTGCTAGTGGGTGTTGGAAGAGTTTTTAGGAGTGTGTGGTTTGGTGCAGTCCAGAACAGTTTATTTTCTGTAGGTCGTACTGCTGCATAATAGTGAGATTTTTCCTTCTCATACCTAGAAAATCAGTGCTTTCAGGGCATACTTTTCAAGTCTGAGGTCTGGCTAATGTACCTTTTGTTGGAAGTTCTAGGTTAAAATAATAACCTAGAATAACCATTGTTAACATCTAATAACAGTTAAAAGAAAATTTCTTGAGGCTGCGTGGAAATGTGGTTGAAAGACCTATGCTGGAGTTAGTTACCCAGTTAAAACCTAATAAAACGGACCTCTTCAGATGTTACGTATTGCTGTCAGGAAGTTCAAGTGGCACGAGAATTCATCAGACTAAGTATCTTTCTACTCATCAAGACAAAATTAATGAGCGATGGGAGTTCATTTTCCCTTCATTGACAGGAGTTGCTGAACTACCTTCTGTTTTCTTTGAATATAAAAATATGACACATGGCAGCAAAGTGTTGTGCTCTTAAATTCATTATCTGTTTCAGCAGATTGTTGGGTTTGTCTAAATTATCTGTATGGCCTAGCCTTCAGGTGACACAGACTAGGAAAATTGTATTCCTCCTGTATTTCCTTGGTGTATGTGTATTTCAGAGGGACTCTTCTGTGCTGTGTTCCCACTAACTGGAAAAAGGACAGTAAAAGTGAGGTACTCGCACTTTGTACTAGGCTGTGGCGGTGAGGTCAACAGATTTGAAGACTCCTGCTCAGAGGAGCAGACCAAGTTACTGAAAGCTTCGTGTCTAGATTTTTGTCTTGTTGGTGACAAATCTAGCAAAATAATCTGACCTGAACTTCAAATAATAGTTTAATTCATAATTTAGGCAAGCTGTCTACGTTTGCTGTACCTAATAGGTTACAGGATTTGGTGCCAGTGCGTTCAAACTATCGCAGCTAACTATTAATTGAATTCCTGTTCAGTTTGATACAATTGCATTTATTCTTTCTGAAGGATGGAGTATTGTTAAGCTAAGGTTTTGGAACTGTTTGTTGGAATTTTATTCCAACGTACTGTAAATAATTGTTGAAAAATTTAAAATCTGGTATCTTTCACTTCTCTGCAGGTGGGGCTGCCATGGCCCCTGTGTGGAGTTTAAAACAAATTCAGCTGATCAGGAATAATTTAATATAAACTAAGATAAGAATGTAATTTCATTCTTCTGCTACGTAGTAGTAAAACAAAGAAGAATGAAGACAGCCATGTGATGATCTATTGTTAATGTTTAAAACAGAAGCTTGGGAACTGTGGGGTCAGAAAATGAAGTGTCCATAATTCCTATTGTAGCTGTACTCAAAGCCCCAGGGAATTATGTTTGTACAATGGAAATAAGGACGTTCCCTGTCTCAGCATCCTTTTCATGTTATTCTAAAGATCAGATATGAAATCTGTGCTTCTCGTATGGCTCAGTAAGTTGAGTCAGGATAATATTTCTCTGAGACATGCATTTAGGGATGCTGCAATCTATATCAAACAGTACTTTTTCAAACTGCTCTGTAAGCCAGAGACTGACAGGAGAAACATCCAAAACTTTTTGGCATTATAGGTAGGAAACATCCTGATTTATCTTTGGATTATTTAATCAGTGTTTTCTCATAGTTGCATTTTCTGTAACAGTGTTCACAGCGTAAGCTTGCCTAACATTGTATGAATTAATGCAGTCAGGTATAGAAGTTTCCGTAACACTGGAGTTCAGGGTCGTTTCAGTTCTGCTGGTGGAAGGTAACAAATTCTTCCTAGGCTCTGCTAACTCAGCCTTCTTGTCTGTCTTACAGAGAATGCTGCTCTGCATTTGGCATCAAATGTATGTGTAGAGTTATGACAAAACCAGTTGGTCTAGGCAGTAAGTTAGCGATCTCCTGTGCAGTCCATTATAGACTAACGAGGTATTTCGCAGAAACATTGCAAGGGTGTTTTCTTATGGAAAAACGCAGAGCTAATGGAAAAGCAAAAAATGTGAGAGTAATGTGGTGAATGGTTTGTCCTATCTGAGGAGCCATCCTGTGGTGTTTACATTATAATTCTCCTGCCTATTTAGGCAAGACGTTATGCAAATAGCAACTTGCTCAGCCAAGTCATACTTAACAGGTTTATCATACCAGTTGTCAGACGCTTTCTGATTACGCAGATAAAGCTAAGTGTTTTGTCTGTCTTCAGACTTTGCCAACGATTGTTTGCTTGGACAAGCATTTAGATTTTATGGTTATAAAGACTATTTTATTCATTTTCTATGTTAAACGTGCTTAATTAAAGAAATAATCTCAAGTACTTCCTAAGGTAGATACAACTCAGTCAAAAATAGCTTTTGAACGAGAGTCATCAGTTCCTTGAGGTATCTGGTACTTTTGGAAAACATATTAGTGACAGGACCTAAGGGGTAATGTAATATTTTTTTTTCTCTCCACTCTTCCTTTCTCCAGATTAATGTTTCATGTAACTTAGTCTTTTTCCACTTAAAACAAAAAAAAGCAGATTATATTCAGCATTATATTTGTTAATATCACATCATTTGCTGATAAAAGCTACTATTATTTCATGATCAATTTACCTGATTCTATATTTGCTTGCAAGGGTTTTTATGCAAATCTCTGATTCTTATGAATGCTTATAGATACATTCACATTTTTATTATTGACTACTGGGACAATACGGTTTTCCAGGTTTTGTGACATTCCTTTTCAATTTAAAATAATCCTGTTGCCACATATGGTTCATTGGGTTTCAGTCATATTTTAAGGACATCTTGCTTTAACATGCTAAAGTACTTTTTTCTTTCTCTGTTATATTCCATTTCTCTTCCAGAAAATCTAGTAAGGTTGATTTTGTTCTTTGTAATTTTTAGAGTCTCTCTTTTATCTCAAATGCACTGTAAAACTTTAAATACATATGTGTGATTTCAGATTTACATAACAGCATGTCTAAGCTGCTTCCACATTCTACATTTTGGCTTCTTTTCATGTACAGTCCTACTTGCAAATACATTTTTGCTAGTCAGCTTTGTTTATTATCTTCCTTGTACAGACTTAGCCCCTTTTGCTTCTGGCTCACTTAGTCTATTGTTTAAGGTAATGTTGGAGGTGGATACAGAGAGCAGTATTAGCCTTTATTGTACACATCCTCTTTTTATTTGTTCTTTCACAACCTTTAAATCACTTAATTCTTTTATTACTTTGCTTTAACCCAGCTTTTGGAAAAGGGTGGTTCCATGTGTATTTCAAGCGGATGCCATATAGAATAGATCAGTGATGTCTCAACCTCTTCTCTGCCAAGCCTTACTTTAAACAGCAAGACATCTTGATCCTTTTTCCTTCTAGTCATGCTCAAAGGAGAATTTTTAGATTTCTCTCTGAAGCTGAGTCTCCCTGTTAACAGTTTATGTAACACAGCATTTTGCTAGTCTTCTTTTTGTGGTACTTTGTACTGCTCATGGATTTCTAAAATGCAAATTTGGGGCTTGTTGCTGCTCATCTTTTCACTCATCTGAATTTACAATATCGTGTTCTTAGGTGCTTTTTGAAATGTAGGATGTTTCCTCTTGATTTCTACCCCCACCCCTCCTTCTCAGACCATAGTGCGTAGTAAGCTTGATTTTTCAGATACAGCATTTAGGGAAGAAAGCTCGTAAGATACCTCCTTTGAAGGCCTTACATAACTTTGTTGAGAATATTGTGATGATTTTAAAAATCCATGCAGTAATGGGATATGGGATGGGGGGCAATAGAAGAATATCTAGGGAACCTCAGGGGATTCAGAGTATGGGTGATATCCGTGCTAAAACGTCATCTGGTCAGGGAGGAGTTGAACAACTTTTTGTGTTTTCCTTAGTTCAAGCTGACATGAGAAGTTGGAAACACCCAACCATCAGATGCGAGGGAAACAGGGTAAGCTGGCAGTGGGCTTGAGGGGAGGGATAGGGCACAAACCAAACTGTGTATTAAACAGTAACGGCCATCCAAGGCAGGTGTATTTTAAAGCTGGTTACAGTCTCTTTCTTCCTGTACTGTTACAGTAGTTCGTAGTGCTGCTAAAAATGAGAGCAACTTGAATGTTTTGAGGTATCAGTTTTGCAGATAGATGTGGTAGAGCAGATCCTTACATCTCGGTGGTGTTAACCCGTAGGGCCACCTCACTTGTAGTAGGAGACCTACATCTGCCAGGAATTTTAGTTTAATGAAGGGTTCCATCTCATCTAGATTTCAATGAACTCTGAACTTTTTTTGAATTACTAGTTCTGAGCACAGAAAAGGGGTCCTCCTTTGAGGAAAGCTGTGCAATCTTGATTTTTTTTTTACCTTACACTGAAACCATCTTTTAAAAATATAGCATTTTTACTTTTCAAATCTTAAATATTTTCATAATTCTAGACTTAAAAATAGCACTTAAGAACTTATTCTATAAGGAGGCTGTGACGTTTTGTACAAGAACTTGGTTTTCATAACGTGTGCTTGGTTTTTAGCAATGATGATTCACTTCCAGTTTTGAAAGTGTGACTGTAGACAGTTCAGGATATGCTTTAATGTTATTTAGAAAATAGGGGTGGACTGAGAGGTGGATAACATTATGGTTGACAGAATTGATAAGGAGCTTTGGGAAAAATAAGGAATGTTGGTGAATGGACTACATTTTGCTTCATCAAATCCAGTAGGGAAATCCCTGGAATGATTTTGGAGGGAATATTTTTAACTTTTTACTGATGTTATTTAAAGGGTCACAAATTCAATAGTCAAATTTTTGTCAGACTTTTTTTTTTTTCCACAATAATCATCTATGATTTCTGGAAATGTAAAAGTAGAGACAAAGATTCACAGATTTCTTGTAATACATGGGTGGAGAGCTCGTATGATGAGGGACAAGATAAAAGAGGATTCTTTTCTTTGAAATAGATTTTCAGGTTGTAACAAAATTTGCTATATGCAATCTGAGAGGTACAATATCTATATTGCATAAACTTGCTTGGGATTTTAATAATTGGGAATTTAGCGAGTAATGATAAATGAAAAATGTTAGTACATTCTGAGAAGAAAATGTAAAATGTGTTGTTTCATTAGGTAATCCATGTCATTGTGTATTTTATTTTCTTTTTTTTTCAGTGTAAAATAGATAGTGCTGTTGTCAGCTAATTAGAAAAGAATAGTGTATATGCATTAAAGCATAGGAACGTTGTGGTAGACAGACTGATATATTCTGGTAGCAACTTGGGAATGTCTGTATATAGCTGAATAATCTGTCAATTGAAGCCAAAATAATTTGCAGATTTGTAGTAGTTTATTCTCAAATTTTTGCCTCTTTCTAACCATAGAACAAAGTTTTGGGGGAATTATGTTTCAATATAACCTGTTGTGATGCATTTGGATTTGTTTTCTGTTGTTCATTAATAAATGCACAAGAAGCTGTATCTTTCTCAGGGATTAGTGACAGATACGACAGACTGAGCTTAATAGGATACACTTGTGTGCAAGGCCTGGGGCCAGTGGTTCAGTTAGCTTCTGCTCCCCGTCGATGGCTGTGGAATATGTTTCAAGTCTTTGACTTCAAACTTTTGTGAAGTTGAGTCACTGTTAATCATGAGATAGAAATGTGATTTGATTTTTGTGTGATAATAGATCAGAAAGAGGAGTTCTGGCAAAGCAGCATTTAGTCTCAATGTAAGATGTCGTGTCTGGATACTGAGACCACGATATAATGGCTATAAGTGCCATAGCAACACTTAACTGTTGCGGCATTATTATTATTATTTAAGTGGCCCATTAATGTATGAAGTAGATGTTCCACATCTTCTGATTAGGATTTCCTTCTGTTTGAGGGCTTATACTGACTGATGTTTGTGGTTTGGATTTTGAGAAGCAAGTTCTTTAGCAGTATGTATGCGTGTTTCTTTAAACAAGCTTGCTGAAATGTCTTTGCAGCTTGAGCAGGGGTGGGTGTTACATATTAAAAGCAATAAGAAAGACACTCCTGTGAGCAGCTGATGATCAGGAAAGTTGTTAGTGACTGAACAGAGCTGGTTATTCAGTATAAGATATAACTTAACAAGATCATATTGGAAGCAGTCTTAAGTGCAGAACTGATGTGTGTTCACTGTGGAGCTTTGTGTAATCAAAAGGACAGTCTGCAAGAATATTGGACTACAGTTCTGTGTAGCATTCAGCAGTTGAGCTGACATTTTCAAAGGAACTTGTTAGACCTCTTTGGTATGTCTGTATTAAAAATATACATTCTTATGCTCTTAATGCTCTGTAAATACTTTATCTGAGATATTGTCAGTGTGGATGATTTTCTGTAAACTGGTGGCTGCTTTTAGCTGTAGATGTGAAAATACACTAACTAAATAAAATTTTAGATTTGTTTCATAGAGGCAAAATACATGTCAGTTTTAAAACTCGGTGTGAGTGTTATAGCCAAAATGGGTGAATTTTTTCCTTAACTCAGAAGACATCAATTAATAAAGCAAGGAGAAAGGTGTTACTTAGAAACACTGGCATAATATCAAGGGCAATTTATGTCGGAGTTACGAATCCCAAAAAAATTAAATTAAAAGCTCATTTCATGGTTGAAAACATTTTCTGGTTTCAGTGTAGTTTAAATGAGTCTTATTTTCAATGGAGGTGAATATATCTGAGGACACATTTTTGGATCTGAAAGTAGAAGTTGTAAGAAATGCTAAACCTTCATATATGTATTATGTTATAAAGATGCAGAGCTGTGTGATATGTATAAAGAAGTAAATCATGTTTTCAGGATCTGCAGTTGCATGTTTGTAACAAATGGGGAAAAGTTGCTATTTTTATTTCTGACCAAAATACAGAAAATACAGTTGACATTTTTTCTTGTCTGGTTGGTTGGTTGGTTTGTTTTGTGTAAAATTTTTGAGACTCTTTTTTGATCATGTTTTCTAAATTCTAAAGCAGATTTAGAAGAAAGTATCAATGAACACGAGTTGGAGCCTTCACCTCCCAAAGGAAAAAGGAGGGGTCGTAAGGGAAAGCCAAGAAAAACAAATTTAAAAGGGCAATCAGAAGACACTAGATCTACGTCCTCACATGGCACAGATGAAATAGAAAGCAGTTCCTATGTAAGCAGTAAATATGCTAAACTTCTTAGAAGACAGAATTGCATGTTTCTTCTCTGCGAATATAATTTTTGTTAAAAATTGCATTTGTCTGAGCCTCCAGCTGGTGGCCACAGGCTTTTAAAATTACAACTGTATTTGTAACCCAGCAGTATGTTTTAGTAAAATGTTTTTCTTTCAGAGAGACAGGTCTCCCCACAGAAGCAGCCCCAGTGATACAAAACCTAAATGTGGATTCTGTCATGCAGGTGAAGAAGAAAATGAAGCTAGAGGAAAGCTTCATATATTTAATGCCAAAAAGGCTGCAGCACACTATAAGTGCATGGTGAGTAATAGTATTGTTGTTAACCAGTCTATTATGTGAATTTTGTCTGAATTGCTATTTTAGATTTTAATACAGTACCCTCACATGTAACTATGCATGAGTATTGTCTGCGTGCTGATGATCTCTTTAAGTGCTGAAGTGTTGCGAAATGAGCAATTCATTTATTTTCACTGCTGGCAATATGGATAAAAATTGACTACGTGCTAAGAGATGGAATTAGCTCAGGGAGACTCTTTAGCTTATTAAAAAAGCTCCCTTAGAATCTACATGCATACACAATATTTAAATAAGAAAACAGAAAGCAGTTTTAACTAAAAGAATCCACTCCAAAAATGAAATACCTTCACTCCACAGGCATTCAGACAAAATCTGGGAAAAATCCATGAACTTCATTGATTTTCTGACCAGGCTGTGTGACTCGGGTAGAGTGGGGCATGGAAGTTGTAGAAAACCCTTGCATCTTTAGGCGATCACATTTATAGAACTGTCAGCCTGAAAAGAATCTGCTAATTTCAGCAAACATGAGCAGATAGTGCTATCTTGCATGTAACTCATTGAGTTACAAACCTCAGTGGTTCCTGGTGTACCTCAAAATGAATAAATACTCCAGGCAATCTGTGGACCATTATCTGTCTTCCTATATCTGGCCTCACTAAATGGAGAGCTGGTGTGTGCCAGGCAGCCTGAAGTCTTAAGAGTATTCTTCGCTACTCTGTGTACCTGAGCTTCAGTTTTAAGACAGTTTAAACTGAATATACCATGATGATGGTAGCAGGGAAAGTACTTATGTACTGCCTTGTCACCCCTCAGGGCTTTTCAGGTATATTGACATCAGCTGTGCTGTGAAGCTGAATTTATATATATGTTGCAGGGATGGAAATGGAATATTCCTAAAAAGTTCAGTGGTGTAATTGACAATATTGCCCATTTGTTACTTGGTGTTTTCATCATGTTGTATTCTTTGTCTACTCCTTTGTCTTTTAAGATATATTTCTCCAAGGCAACAAATGTAATTAGAGCAGTCAGGTGGGTATCAGAAGGAATACTCATCATACTAATTACTCAGCATGAGTTTTTTCCTAGTTTGTCGGTAAAGCACATGGTGTCTGAGATCACAGAAGAGCATGTTCAATACTCAGTTATTCCTGCACATAAAAAATATTCTAATCATGTTGGTGACCTGAAATTATTTTGGACTTGTTTTACAGTTGTTCTCTTCTGGCACTGTCCAGCTAACAACAACTTCAAGGGCAGAGTTTGGTGATTTTGATATCAAAACTGTACTTCAAGAAATCAAGAGAGGAAAAAGAATGGTATGTATCTGCAGAATGTGATGAACATGTTACTGATTCTACTAAGGTGTGTATAGCTGGGCCTCCTTCCTTTTGAAAACAATCTTTTTCACCCATTTCTAAACCCAAAATTTAAATGTATTATTACGTTTGGGATGGGTAGCCAGATAAAAATGACCTTAAAAATTAGTGGTGGTTGGGCATGTCGTATTTAGAATTCTTTATGACAGCGTGCATTGTAAATTATTGTTAGCCTTCCTGTACCTATAAAAGAGTAACAACTTTGGATCCTGTGTTATTAAAAGCACACTGTAAAACTACAAATAAACTTAGAGAATGTGTTCTTGCAGTAACTTGTTTCCAACTGTTCAGACGTTTTAATATGAAAACATATTAAGGCCTCAGAGATGGGGAAGTTGGTAAAATATCACATTGTATTTTATTAAAATTCAAGATGTTTTTAAGGTGGTAAGAAATTTTGGGGGGAGGAAGAAAACAAAAAGCTTGTAACTGTATTGTTCCTTGGAAAAAAAAATTGTTTAAGATTCTTCGTATATCAGCATACTAACTTCACTGGCCTTCATTCATTTCACTTCTAAATAATAGATATAATAATATATCTAAAATATAAATAACTTCATTTCTAAATGGTCTTAGAAATGTAGTAATACATGCAATTGTGTAGCGATTTTCAATACAATGGACAGGTAGATCCTAGTGATCATATTTTAATAGCTGAGTGTTAGATAGTTTCTGTTTTACAATATTTTTTATTAGCTTTTCATGGGAAGGATGATTTGCCAGAGAAATTACTCTGTTCCAAAATGGTGGCCATAAATACGCAGAACACTGCAATGAATACTAAGAGGCAAGAGACTGGAAGGCTGAACGGTGCCATTTTCTTCTTTCCCCTGCACAGAAATGCACGCTTTGCAGCCAGCCTGGTGCTACTATTGGGTGTGAAATTAAAGCCTGCATAAAAACATACCATTACCACTGTGGAGTAGAAGACAAAGCTAAATACATTGAGAATATGTCACGAGGGATTTATAAGTAAGGACCTATGTAATTCTTGAATCTATGATGAAAGTGAAGGTATTTCATGGCATTTTTTCTGCCTAACTTTGCTGGTCAAGTATGTTATTAAAAAAGATAATATTATCTTTTTAAATGGTATTTTTAAGTAATTTTTGACTCTGCAAAGTATTTCAGTAATTCTGCTAAGTGAAAATTTGTGCAGTAGTGTTGTAATACAAGAAATGAGAAAATTAATTGACATATTTTCGTCCTCAATCTGTAATTTATACTGAGGAAACCTTGGATAACTTATGTCACGATTTCTCCATATTGATATGTTTTGTAGCTTATTTTCGGTTTTTTGGACCCCATAACTTTCCGTACCTGCTTGCTGAACTGCTGGCGTTAGTGGCTTGGCTGCCATCGCGTTGCCGGTGTGGCTGTGCCCACAAGAGGGCATTCTCCGAGCAGTGCACCAGCAGTTCTTGGAAACTGGGATTGATCCAGGTTTTGTTGGCTAGGCTTCAGCCTTGTCCTCTTTCTCAGTTTGACTGATGCTTGACTGAAAGCCATGAAGGAGTTAAGAGTTAGCAATTGACTTGTAGCACACCTCAAAATTAATTGAGAGGAAAGTCTGGTTTTGATAGATATTTTCAGTGAAAGTCCTCACTGTTTCTTTTGTTGTCTTAGACTCTATTGTAAAAACCATAGTGGAAATGATGAAAGAGATGAAGAGGATGAAGAAAGAGAAAGCAAAAGCCGTGGCAAATCAGGCACTGACCATAATGACATTCCTCAGCAGCAGCTCAATGGAAACTAGGTATGGAAGTTACTCCTGACAGATCTGTTACCGACACTGAAATGCAATATGCATTTAATGTAGTTTATTGCAGTGAAATATTTAAATCTAGTGTATGCAGATAAGTACTTTTTATTGGCATACTGTAGAAAAATGGGGAGGATTTGTTGTTTTTTAAATCCACCTGACTTTGTAATAGTATCAGAAGAGGGAGGCCATCGTTTCTATCGCTAAATATAGATGTAATGTCAGAGCTGCTAAATGCTTTTCTGTACAATTTTAAATTTACTGTTGTTTTCATCATTTTTTAAACAGGTTCAAGGGACAGAGTTATAGAACTGGGAATGGCTAAGACATCATAACTACTAATTCTTTTAAATTGTTTTCTAAAATCAGAAAAGGGTTAGTAACTTTTTACTACCCAACTCTGTTAGAAATTTCATTGAACTGCCTGAAACGTTCATGTGTGTGAGCCTTCAGTAAGTGGCAGAGTTTTACATGTCAATATTATGTAGTTTGTAGTCTGCAGTGTCTGGAAAAAATGAAACACTATATAAATGATATGTAATATGTACAGTGTCAAAAGTTAAGGCAGACATTGAAATGAAGTAAGATCTATATTTCTGGACTGAATAAAAACCTTAAGATTTGGAATGTGTAAGTTGTTTAGTGGATTCATGCAATGAGGGAAGGTCTTAGCTAGTTTAATTAACAACGTGGACAAGTTCATGGTGGCAACAAGCTGGTACTTTGTGAATTTTGCATTTTCTTCATACACAAGTTACGGAGGCTATACATGGGAAAGCCGCTCTCTGTTTTTGCTTGCAAAGCACACAGTAGAAAAGGACTCAGTGTACTCCGAAGCACGCTTGAACATTTCAGGTTGTTCCTGTTGTGAGTGCTCATTCCGCCCAGCATTGTTTGCGGGAGATTTACTTGAGCAGCTGTTGGTTCTGAGCTGTGAGCTTTAGAACTCATGCCAAAGGGCTGTAGTTCATTCTTTCCCCAATGACCTGCCTCTTTCTGTGTCCCTGATTTACAAAGAACACTTCACTAAGTGTGATTAAAACCTTACTATAGAAATGTTTGGACTCTGCAGCCCAGTCTCTTTTATTTCAGAGAGTTACAACTCCTAACTCGCTATGGAATTTAGCCACCATATCTGACGTCCATACCTCAAGTGTTCTGTGTTGTGTGGAACACTTCATGTTTTGTCCAGAATATGCATAAAGGTCCCATATTCTGTAAGAAGAATGAGGAAACAACCTTTTTTGCTAGATTGGTATTTATTTTTTAATCTTATGACCACTATATGAGAAACTTTGCTTATCGTCCTTATTGTTTCAGTGATTATTTTTTTTCTCTTTCTGTCAAGCCAACAATCACGTCATGGAATTCTGCTTGCTAGAGTTTGATGTTTCTTTAGGGAATAATCAGATCTAGGCTATACCAAACCTAACAGATCAGTAGTCCTCTGACTGCTTTCAAAACACCTTGTCATTTCTAATGGCTACTAGCTTCTTCAATTGGTCTGTTAAAGCACATTCTCAGAGTTACTTAAATAAAACCAAAAAGCTGAATCTAGTCCACATATTTGTCCGTTGTTTGTTTAGGGTTTTGACTTGTTTCACTCTGAACTCCCAACAAAACTTCTGGATTTGAAGGAAGGAAACAAGCAAAATACACTGATTTGACTATAAACGGCTACAGTTCTGTGATTGGTGTTGCAAAAACAGTTCATTTGTAACATGAGTTTCTGTAGCATTTTTTACTTGTATTTTTAAAAGATTTAACGTGTGTCATTTGTCTTCTTATGCATTCCCTTAATGTCTTGAGGGACTCAATTACTGTATATTGGAGTTTCTAACATTTTACCTGTTAGAATTCAATCAATTTTGTTTGCTTTCCTGGAGAATAATGCTGTTTTGGAAAGAAATATTGCTGTGTACAGAAAATATTCAGTTACTGCTCTAAACATGATGCCATTGATCATTTTTATTTTGTATTTGTAACTTTTGAAATTAAAAGCGTGACTTGAATTGCAATGACAGATCGATTATTGAAATTGTCTATCAAGGTGTTTCGTTTCTCCTAGAATATGAACATTTTTCAGCCACTCAGAACAGTTTTAGAAGGCAAAATAACACCCTTCAGTGTTTAAATTACTTCTAGATTTGTGCCTCAGACATGGCCCTCCCATGGAAAAAAAGGCACTTTGTTTGCAGCTACTGTATTTTAACCAAGGTTGCATGGGGTAGATCTGCCAGCATACTGACTGCATTTGAGACTGAGCTCTAATTCACAGTGTGTCAGTTGCTTAGTATAACATTCAGTCAAGTAATTCATCTGTTATAAAATAAATTACCCCATTCCATGCCTCGAAGAACCAGAACAGCACTTCACTTTTGGGTAGCAGAAAAGTAAGTGGCTGGTTTACCTGTTACCTCTTTGTGCTGAGGTGGCCTGACTAAACTGTCATTAATTCAGAATTCATGGAAACAAAGTCAAAAGCAAAAATCTTTTCCTACGAGCCTCAAATTTGTCATAACTGACTTCAACTCATGTATGCTGGGTAAAAGTGCCTTACAATGTAAAAATTGTATTTATATGTTCCCAAGTAGCATCACCTGCTGGGGAGTAATTCTGTTGTGGTGTTAATATTTAGAAGAAATGTACCTCAGCAGTGTATTTACTGTACATCTTTTATGTCCTTAATTGTAGTTTTAACAAGCATGGCAATGTATGATAGTATACAACATTTACATCATTTCTTAAAGACAAAATACTGCCATTACTGTCCTTTTATGTGTACTTTAGCTTGGAATTTCAGACTGTCTGATTTGATTTGTTTGGGGTTTTTTGGTTTTGTTTTGGGTTTTGGTTTTTTGGTTTTTTTTTTTGTAAAGCAGTGTAATCTTTGCAAGCATATATTGAGGATTATTCTGGAGCATCTACTGCCTTCCCAGAAATGTTAGAAGTAATGAAAGTGCTCTATAGGTGAAATAGGTATGTTTAAATTAGCTAGTTAAATTAATGCAGTCTGTCTGTTACTGAGATTTTTTTTTTTTAATAGGCACCTTCTGCCCTCATCTCACAATCAGAGAACTCATGCATTTAACAAAACTTGTCTTATGAAACTGGTTTCACTTTATTTAATTTTTTTTTTGTTTTTTGCCTTTGGGCATTTCTTTTGCTCACAAGAGTAGTGTGTGCTGTTTAAGATGCCTGGAACCCTCTGAGAAGGGAGGCTTCTCCCCAGCTCACTGTATCTCTGTATTAACAGATCTCCCCAACTCACTGTATCTCTATATTAACAGATCTGCGATTGTGCTATACCAAGAAAGGACTGTACCAAGGAAGGACAGGCATCAGAAGGATATTGTTCAAATAACTTGAGGATACAGCTGGTGTAATGCCAGAGTCTCGAGGCGTGAACAAACACTATAGCAGTAAGCTGTGCTATCACTCCATTTCAAGGAAGGGTAAAAGGCCGGGTCAATATCAGCATCAGTGCAGCTAGCTAGGATGGAATAGATTAGCTGATCAAAAAATCTACTCATTCGGCAGGTGTTGATCCACAGGAGGTTCTGTGATAAGGCTCTAGTAGGAGTTACACCGGCTTAACTCCTGGAGGGCAGCAGTAAGTCCATCACCTACACTCCATGAAGTCTGATCTTCAGGTACAAAGATCTGTGCTGATCTAGGATGGTATGATTATACCGAATGTGGCCCTAAAATGTAGTATATGGGAAGAGAGCTTGCTTCTTACTGCTGCCTATATGACAAATATCTTCATGCTAAACTAGAGTGAAAGACGAAGAAGTGATAATCTATTTGAAATATCAGACTTATCTGTCAGGTGATAATCAGTGCATGTCAAAAATATTAATATGCTGAATCGGATTGACAAGAAAATTAATCCTCATTAGATGAAATTAATCTTAAGGGAACTGAAAGTACATTATAGCAAATAGTAACTCTTCTTCCATGTCACCAGAAACAGATTTACTGTATTAGTGGTGGAGGTTAAAAAACGGAACGCAGCTGTTGAATTACATACTTGTTGAAGCAGTTTCTATGTATGCATATGTATGCACATTCATTAGTCAGCAGTGACATCTCAACCCTTAAAGAATCCTGGAGAACTGTTGCTTGTCAAAAAGCACTCAGGTTAGGCTAACATTTGCAGCTTTTGCTCTAGCATACATTTACATTAGGTGTAAAGACAAGGAATGTATGAAAGAGGGTAAATGCATTCCTATCTACAATGTTATGTATATTTTGTTCCTGTTATATTGGCTTTACTTCCAAAGTTGTAGTTTGCAGTATTAGTTTCTTTTTATTGGTATCCTTGCATATATATATATTCAATAAATGAGTTATGAATTTCATATTTGCATATCTGTCCTTTTTCTGAAAGTAGAACTTTTAAAACTGTGGTTTTAATGCATAAATGCAGTATTTCCTACTGAGGTTACAGGCCCATGAAAATTTTACCAGGAGAGAAGAGAGAGTGCATACTTACAGTATGTAACTTACTCGATGGTAACTCTACATATTTGTGTATTCTTCACTTTCTGCAACAGGTAAGCTGCTTTACATTTAGCACTAGTTAATAATGTGAAGTGACTGACTCACTGAAGGTTCCCATTCTCACTTTTCAAGAACTTTTGTTTTTTATTCTTTCTTTTTCAAGAGTGAATTAATTGAGCCTAAGATACCAAGGGAATGCAGAGTGTAATATAGTTACACTGCAGAAGAGCAGCTACATCCAGGGTGCACTTCAGAACTGTATAAATGTAGTAACAAAACAAAAGATCACTTGGAAAACCCTGGATTTTTCCAAATACCTAACTGCCTAGAGTGAGACAGCAGTACCTTTCAGTGTTTTCAAAATATCCAGAAGCATGATGGCAAAACTCCGTAGAAGGAAGGGTACTCTTGGCCTATTGATAAAGATTTTATTTTCAAAAAAAAAGCTACGTGCTCTTGTGTCATCACCTTAAACAAGGAGTCGATATAATGAGCGTAGCAGGTGTTTACTGTGACCTGAGAAAGATCATATCCCCAGTCAGCACAGACTTACGTGTCAGGAAGAAATTGTCGTGCATCAAGTTCATGTAGGAGTTGCCAAATGATCAGGTCTTGTTGATGAAGTGTAATTATCGATACTGTTATTCCACATCCATTTTTGCAAAGGTTTCTCGAAGAGGTTAATTTAAGACATATTATCAAAGCTGATGTTGGGAGTAGTTTCACCACATGGCTTTTGATGCCGTGGAAATAGTTACTGGATGCATGTTTAGTTTATTTGCTGTATGCTTTTTGTGATTTAATTCAGTCAGCTGGGATCTTTGAAAGAAGTGCAGGATATAGTTGAGGAGCCGTCTGTGTTTCATGGATGTGACTTCTCTCGCTGGGATAGCTGGTCACTGAAATCTTGGAACAATGGAGGAGGGACCCATCGACACAGGAGCAGAAGACTTTCATTGTCCTTGTGTTGTGTGATGTTAGGGCAGGGTAGTGACTACTTCAAGGGCGCTCATGTCCTCGCTTAGACAAGCTCTGCTTACTCTGCCCTACGTAGGAGATTGCAGCCCAGGCACAGCAGCAGTAGTGAGCCTCATGCCTCGATCAGGTACCCCAGATGGTAAACTACGTTCAGGCGTTGGAGACAAAGGGGGTTGCTGTAAGCTCTGAAGGCTCAGCTTCTCTCTGTGCTTCCACCCGTCTGTTCGGAATTCGGGGTCAATAGTTTAAACTGGAAAATTAATGGAAAAGGGAAGCTATCAGTGAGCTTCTAAAAGAAAGATCAAATTGTGCCGAACTAGTGTTGCTCCTTCTACAGCAAGGTAACAAGTTTCTTGAACAGAGGAGAAGCAGTGAGCACAGCTTTGCTTTAAGTGATTCTCATGACTTGATGTAAGAAAGTAGGGGAATGTGGTCTGACACGAATTTAACAGTGAGGTTATAAAAACTTGTATGGAAAACACTACTCAGAGTAATAATAATTTGCAGTCAGACTGCAAGGATGTATTGAGTGGGATTCTCTCTAGTTGTGCTCAGGTTTGATGTTACTTGGTATTTTCATTAACAATTTAGATGGCATGTGCTGATTAAATTGTAGGGAGCACCAGACTTGAGCTAACTGCTGACCGAGTAGAAGACAATGACAATTCAAAATGAACTTGATAAATTCAGAAGAGTTAGAACGTGATTCTGTAAATCCAGCAATGGATTTGACAAATGTGCATTTGTACACTTCAGCAGAAGCAATGATCAGCTGAACAAATACAGGATGGGACAGGACAGGCTGCTAGGGTAGCAGTTGTCCAGAACAGTTCTCTTGGGGTTATAGCCAGTCACCAGCTGAACGTGATTCAACAGCATCCTGTTCCTGAAAAAAAAACAGATGTTGTTGTGGAGTGTATGAACAGGAATGTAGTCTGTAAGATACATGACGTGGTTCTTCTTCCTCATGCGGTAGTAGAAAGCCTTTCTTGGAACATGGTATCCAGCTGGAGGCACTGCACTTCATGGAGAATGTGGAGCAGCTGGGGATAACCAGAGAAGAGCAATCAGAGGGATGATGGGATGGAAGACTGGGCTTGCTTCAAGGTAATGGGAGAGGCGCTTCAAATTGGTAAGAGGTAGCTGCAAAGAAGGCAGCAGTAAAGGCTTTCCCTCGCTGCTGCAGGTAGGACAAGAAAAATAGATTACATTGCAGCAGGAGACATTTATCTTAGACACCAGAACAGGCAGTTGGCCTTGACAGCAGGAAGAGTTAAGCTCTGGAACACCTTTCCTGGGCAGGCTGTGGAATCTCTGGAATTTGAGATTTTAAAGGAAAGTGGGAATCTGTTGGGGCTGGTGCAAATGTGGGATGGAGGTGCTGGCCATAAGGCTAGCTGCAGAGCCTCCCAGTTTGCAATTTTTAGGCTGCCCTCTTGCATTTTTGTACTGGGGCCTTCTGCAAGGGAGCCAGAGAGCTACTGTTCTGGAGCAAAACCTTGCACTGGCAGAGCTCCTGAGCTTGACCTCAAGGCTCACAGCCATGCATTTCCTTTTTCATCTTTTCTTTTAAAATAGCACTTGCGGTAGTAATAACATCTGTGGGGAGACTGGCATGCTCCTGTGGAGTAGCCCACGTCTGCATAGTTGGTACGAACTTCCCGACACCGCCCAGCGTAAGGCACTCTCCACTCCTCCAGTCCACATTTTTGGAGTACTTCAGCACTCCCGACTTGACATTTTGAGTGAATGTGTCCCACACCTTGAACGCACATTTCTGTTGCGTAAGAACAAGCGAAGTGACAGCAGTGCTTTGTGCGACTGTATGCGTGGGATTAGTGTACACAGCTCCTTGATGCTTCTTAGTTGTGCGTGTACATGTGCTAGGATGATACAGAGTTTGGAGTGACTGATCTCTTACCCAGTTACTGTGGCAGGAATCTTAAAACTTTATCTAAATTTTTGCCAGAGATGTTCTCTTACTTTGCTTAAACCTAGTTGTCTGCTTTTATTTTTCCTAAAACAACATTCCAGCTGAGAAGAGGGCAACCGGGGCTGGTGCTGCCCTGCTCTTTATTCCCTGGAGAGACATCCAGGTTGCTTGGCACACGTGCAATACCCTATTTCACACTGCCAGCCAAAAAAAATTCCACATTCCCGTGCAAAGTCTCCCATCGAGATCCTGCCTGCCAGTGGAGGGCATTACCGAGGCTTGGGGCGGGGGAGGGGGAAGAAACTCCCTCCCTCACCGTGTACTAAAAATAGGCTGATGCTGCGCAAACAGCTTTGCTGTGAACTTCCTTCTGGCATGCAGCCATGCAGCTGCCTGATAGTTTTAAGCCTAGATACTTCTCCAAAACAGGAAGTCACTGAAGCTAAACGCAGTCAGCAACGCTTTTAATCTTATTATTCCCTGCTGTTGTATCAATTTTAGCTTCTTCCAGACTGCAGGTAGCTTACTCAGGATGTGAGTTCAAGTTTTTTTACTTAAACCATGGTTAAGACTGGTGCTGGCATTCCCTGAAGTCTACAAAGTTCAAAGGAGGAGGCCTTTCATCTAAAACTGGAATGCTCAGGTGACACGTCCAGAAAGTGCTTTCCTGCAGAGTAAGAATGGCAGTAGCAGGGCTGCAAAAGGTTTTTAAACTCTCCAAATTGCTGCTAACTAAACATCCTTAAATCCTGATGTGATGATATGAAATTGGAAAGTCAGTTCCTTAAATGAGGCTTGTTTAAAAAGAATAAACACAAGGCTCTCCGGGCAGTTGGACTGAGTGACAGAAGTGATTCATAGGGGCCTTGCAGCCTATGAGTTATATGGTTTTGCCGTATTTTCCAGTGATTTTTACCTACTTTAATATTAGTGCCAACATGTTGCCCTAAAATAAATCACATCACCTTCTTCTGTATGTTTTGACTATGAAGACTGATGTTTCAATTTAAGTATCAAGCTTCCTTGTTCTTTGTTTCAGTAGTTGTTGATTGTTTAGCCGTAACAAGATTCACATTTTCCTTTATCATGATTTCTCATTTGTAGCGAGAATATTTTCCAAGACAGTAATTAAGTCTCTGGATCATTTTCAGCTATTTCACAGGAACCACTGAAAACGCAGTGATTTTACATAGCTGTTTTTCCCCTCCCGATTTTGTATTGTCAAATACTCCGCTTTTATTTGAACCCTCTGTATCCAATTATCTGATTTGTGCGGCAATTGAACAGAAGATCAGCATCATTGTACTTTACATTTTTTTTAAACTCTCATCAATAGCAGGGCCACACTAGTCTGCAAGTTTGTAATTTAAGATGCACTCGGCGGGGGTTCAAAGAGACAGGAGCTCTAGTCTGTCTCACTTCCCCTTGGAAAGCCTTTCTGATGCTGCTGAACAATATTTACGCCAGAAGGACACTGAGTTTTGGAAAACTTTTCCAGACTCTGAAGAAACCAAGCAACCTGAGACTTAGATAAGCCTTGATGAATTTAAAAACTCTTGATGCCATCACTGTTTAAAACTTCTGTGAGCCCATCAGATAGCACAGATTTACAACTTGAGGAGTGGATTTCAGTTAATAGATAAGAGCAGAGGTTTGGTAAAAAAAAAAAAGTTATTTGACGCAAAATTCTCCTATTGTCATCCCTGTTGAGCGCTTTATGATATCTTACATTTCTGTAATTATAGGTACAGGTGCTCTGTTCTGCAATTAACTGAACGTACTGTTCGCTAAACAGGGTCGGCGTCTGGAGCCAGACAGGTTCAAAAAGCATCAAGCGTATTTCTTTTTCTGGGACCCTCACCTTTCTAGCTGTCTGGAGAGAGGTTTCAGATGAGGTCCTGTTTTCTCTGTCCCACAAGAAAGGTTGTTTTCTCCCCTTGCTATGGGGCCTGGCAGTCCTCTTGAGAACTATTCTCCCCCTTCCCATCCCTGCCTCCTGGGGTTTTCAAGGACAGATTTCTGAAGGGGCTCTCCACTGGGTCAAGCAGGATTCTGGGTGAGTGACAGAGAGTACACAGGAATTCTAGCTCCCTGCTGCCTGGTCATTTATCTTGGGACTCTATATCACTTATTTCCCCTTTTAAATATAAACTGAGTTCTAAAAGCACTCTTCAACTGAACTATCTGACCCTGCCCTCACCAGACGTCTCATCCAGACTTGCACCCTTAACCCAAATCCAGATGCAGGGTCTGGTGTTACTCCTAAAGCCGCGTTCAGCATTTGAGGATCTGAATGACAATTTTGCCAGCTCCTACCATACAACCCAAGAGGTCTTGCAAAGGAGAGGTAGTCCTGAAGTGCAGTCCCCTCCCGGCCTGGCGTGTGCTTCTCGTCTCCATTTCCCTTGTGATCTGCCCAGAGAAGATTGCTGAGATATTTGAACGGCTGCCATGATCTGCATGGGAGGCAGGGGCCTTGGCATGTGAGCTCTGCCACTTGATGCCTAGTCTGCACTGAGACAGTGCCAGCTGGATCTGCAAGCCTCGGCGAATACAGCCTGCTATCAGCGTGTTATCTGATCAGGTTGCTGCCTTGCAACCTCTCACTGGTCTTCCTCATTCTTCTCCCCTGTTGCTGAAACAGCCTTGCCACCTCCTCTTGCCTTCTCTCGAGTTTCTGTCCTCAGCGGCAGCCTGTTGGCCCTTTTGTCCGTGCTGGTATCAACAGGCTCCAGATTTTTATTTTGTTTCAAACAATCCTTGTGTCTGGCTCAGCTGTGTGTAGCTGTACAGACGCCTCTTCTGAGAGACGCGACACAGCTAGTCTTCTACAGCTTTTTAGAAATGCTTCCGGGGGTTTGCAGGCACATCCTGTGCTCGGGTGCCTGGTGAAAGCAGATTAACCTGTTCGTTCCTCAGAAAGCAACGGAGCAAGGAGAGGAACCCAACATCTCCCCCTCACTCCCCCTTCCCTGGTGGGAAGACCTCCGGCCAGCACGACCTGCCTGCATTTGGAGTTGTCCAGCTTCCCCTCAGGCTTCAGTTGAAGGTACGGTACCAACAAGCTTCCAGTGCAGATATCCTGGGCTGAATTCCTGCTGCAGGGCTCCCTGGGTTTCATCTAAACATTGACTGAAAAAATGGAGGCTGCGTTAATGAAGTTGTTGGCTACAATAAGCTGCTCGACTTCAGCAAGAGCACAGCCCATGCACAGCCCATCTCCTAGAAATCCTTTTATGCCTGTGCAGTCCTAGGAGTTTGCTGCATGTGAGTGTTGCAGTGTGGGCATCTGTCCACTCCCGTGCTCCCAGAGACCATTATATTTAGACTAAGCCAGCAAAGCAACGTGACTGCCATCAGTCACCTTAATTTTGGTGGAGTTTACACTGAAATGTGTCACACAGAAGCTGCTGGGTCAGGTCTCTTGTTGATCCAAGTGCTGCTGACTGAGGGGAGCACAAGAGTTTTCCTTCTTGCTGGCAGGGAGAAAATGTACAGAATCACTAATGCTTGCTGCGCAGTGAAGGGAGGAATCTGATATTCATAACTGGTCTTGGCCCTGGTCTTTGTTCTGCTTTGCTTTTGCAAGGGATTGCTGGGGACCTCCGGTGACTTCTTCAGTGTGAGAAAAGCGATGCGTGCAGCCAAAGGAGATGGGTGGGAGGGGTGAGAAGCGGTCGGCCTGGGCTTTACGCTGCCCGCGCAGCCAGGGTTTTCAGTGCCACGCGACAACGTCTCTAACAAACATCGGTGGTTCCCCTCGTATGGCAACAGGAATGCTGCAGCAAACGGCGAGCGTAACAGCTCTGAGGCTGCTCTGCGGCAGGCACAGAGCTACTGTCATGTTAAAAAAAACCCTCCTGTGTTTTTATCTTTTGCTGCTTCAAAAGTCAGCAAGTCCATCAGGCCGCATTGTTCAGGGAGTCAAGCTGAGCTCGAAAAACAGCTGTTGCAAACAAAAAAAAAAAAAAAAGGAAAACACCTGCCTGGTAGTTACAT
>Ga0065711_1030300_pt1 | contig 32980 bp, 16 predicted proteins | sample Hoacrofraction12_FD_59098 | JGI IMG/M metagenome (GOLD analysis project Ga0065711, IMG submission 59098) | Hoatzin crop microbial communities from Cojedes, Venezuela - Epithelial fraction 12 v2 (version 2) | ecosystem: Host-associated > Birds > Digestive system > Esophagus > Crop | place...
GGTGACGGCGGCGGGGTCGGGCCGGCCAGCGCAGCACCCAGCCTGGCCGCTCGCTGCTCCAGGGAGGGAGCTTTGCGCGGGTGGAGGCCGGTCTGTCAGTTCAGTACTCGCTTCTCCACTTACAATCCTGAGAACGAAAATGTTAACTTTATTGTTTGGGATTTTAAAGTACAGGTGTTTGAAGTGTTTGCACCCGATTTCTTGTGTTTGCTACTTTTCTAAGAAGGTAGCGTTATCAGTACATTGTCTAAAAGCCAAAAAACCCCAACCTGGGACTTTGTTATGTGGTGGGTTTGTTTTAATGCTCTGGCTTTTCCATTTCTCTGTTCTTTCCTTAGCCCATCAAGGCTCCTGAGTCTGTATCCACTATAATTACAGCAGAATCGATCTTTTATAAGGTATGGTTTATGCAAGTTTCTTTGCCAAGAAGGTCTCGCTGTTTGTATTTCCAATCTCAGAAATGACTGCAGCCGGTGAAGGTACTAGGGGTGCATTCACAGAAACTGTTCCTCCTTGCTTAGCAGTGGTGTAGGGTTTTGCTCTGCCTCATGTCATTGCCGTTCAGTCTTGCAAGGTGCTTTACCACCGGAGTTTACGTAGTTGTCCCGTTTTTTTCTTCCAAGAAAAAGATGCATCTGGTTTCTGTAGTAATTATTGCAGTTGAGGTTTTTAAACTTTTAATTTTCACCGTGCAGAGATCAAGCGAAAGTGACTGTAGCTGGTTGTTCAGATTTGTGTGGTGTTTCCTACCTTGGGCGCAGGGAATATTGCCTGTAGAGGGGATGGGTTGCGCTGCCCTGGCATCTAACCTGGCTCCCGTTTCGAAGCTGGGCGCAAGCAGTCTCAGACACCCTGGGAACAAGATCTGTTGACCGCTGCAGTGCAAGCAGAAGCTTGCCTTCCCACGTTTGTGCTGGAGAGCATTTTTACCAGCATGCCAAGGTGTTCGTGCTTTGAAGTGTTGAAGTTTGCGTTTGTTTCCCGGCAGTACAAACAAACCATTTGAAATGTCTTTTCCCCCAAAGAAAAGATCAGGATAGGCACTGGGAGACTGCACAGCCAGAAGACTAGTGGTAGGCTGAGCTTCCCTATGCTCTCCAGAGACCTGACACTTTGTGTCTCGCATCCCAGGTGAAACGCCATTTGCTGTTGACTGGTTCAGAAGAGAATTGATGGCTTTTCTTGCGTGTTTTTGTTTGTTTCAGAAGTTCCTAAGAATTATGTCAGCAGTTGTGCTTAACCTGATATCTTTATGCAAAATATTTCTATTTTGATACTTTGCTGTGTTGCTGAGAAGGGGGTTGTTTGGTGTTTTTGAGGTCCTCAGAGTCTGTTTTAAAAACAAAGCCCCCCTGGATGGTGTTTGGCAAACTCTGATATGGGTGGTGCAGGCACAGCATCGTGCTGTGCGACGCTGTTGTAACGTGGAGTGAGTTGCCTTTGCTGCGCAGCCTCACGCATTGCAGAGCACCATGGAAGGCGGCAGGAGGTGGCTCTGTGTTTTGGAACTCCTTTGCATTCAAGTGAGTGAACTTCTTCATACGCAGAAAGCTGCTTTCCCTGCATACACAGGGAAATCGCTACAGTTACTTTTTCGAGAAGGTGGAGTCGCACTCCCCGGCTTCTGACAAAAGGAGACCATCACCGCTTTGCAGACCGGAGGCGTAGCAGTCCTGGGAGAGGGGGGTGTGGAGCAGCTGGGAGAGCTGTGTCTTTGACCACAAATGAGACCAGGTTGCTTCCGAGACATTTGGTGGACAGAGGCCGTGTGGAATTGCCTGCCTAGCCTCAAAAGCAGTTCTGGGACTGAACTCGGGCTCCTGGACGTTGGGTGGTGTGCGCAAGCAGTGCTGATGACTGCGTAGGTGAGACGGCGCTCCATCGTACGCCACCGTTCTTTTGCATGTGGCTGAATTAAGGCTGTCTTTCAAGATTAGGGTAATTTGGGATAATTTAAGATGCTGATACTTAAGATACTCATGAATCGGAATCACAGAGTGAAGCTTCTAAAATCAGATTGTTTGTTTGATTTTATTATCGTTTGTATGTCTTCTAGGGTGTGTACTATCAAATTGGAGATGTTGTTTCAGTGGTTGATGAGCAGGATGGAAAAACATACTACGCTCAGATCCGTGGGTTTATTCAGGACCAATACTGTGAAAAGAGTGCTGCGCTAACCTGGCTCATTCCTACGCAGGCCAGCCCCAAAGATTGTTTTGACCCAGCATCCTATATCATAGGTAATCTCTAAGCCTTCATTTTATACAACTATATGTGTGTGTGTATATATATATATATATATGTGCTTAGAGTAATGCGGAGTTGTAATTTTTAAATCAATTTTTTCAGTTGGTCAGGATCTCATATGTAATTTCCACATTTTAGACCCTAATCCTGTAAGCATCTTGTTTACTTCAGTAACCTTTTTTATTTATTTTGTGTATGCAATATGAGTAGCACTGCTGCAGTGAGTGTGATTGTTTGAATATTTGCGCTCACGGGCACAATTATAGCCCTGCAACTCTGATGATGAAAATACTACTCCAGAGGTAGAATCAAATTTATTACAGAGTAAACCTGATGCACCAGTGTTTGTTTTAAAGTGACCTGAATTAGCTGATCTTCATCTTGGCTACTTAAAATACATAGCGTGCAAACAGTGACAGAGAGAGTGTTCTGCTGCTGATTACAAAATTATTAATAATTCAGAAAAGTCCTTTTTTGACAAGCAGGCCACAAATAGTATCTATTTAAAATATATTAACTAAAGTACTTCGCTCAAATAGCAATGTTTCAAATGCAAAAAGAAAAGATCAGCCCAGCAAAAATAAAGGTAGCGGTTTCCTGCCTAATATTTGACGCTACTTGGGCAGCAAAGTAATTGATTGAACAGGCACATTCTCTAAGGGATGTTGGCTGTTGTTGCATGTTTTAAAGTCCTGGATACTCAAATTTTATGCCTTTAAATTTTGTCTTTATGTATTTTTTTCTAGGACCAGAAGAAGATCTCCCAAGAAAAATGGAATATCTGGAATTTGTTTGTCATGCACCTTCAGAATATTTCAAATCTCGATCGTCTCCATTCCCTACTGTTCCCACAAGACCTGAGAAAGGCTATATATGGACTCACGTGGGACCTACTCCCGCTATCTCTATTAAAGAGACTGTTACCAATAATTTATGATCTTTTTAAAGGAATACTTTGGACAAGTTATTTTGGGTGTATTCTCAGGTCTGTGAACCCCATACAAGAAATTTAAAAAAAACTATAAAATGTTCATTTTACTATATGGATTATGGTATTTATTTATTTTGAATTATACCAGATCTTTAAAGTGGAAGTTTTCTTTACATTTGATGCATCATTTCCGTGCTCTGTTCTTCAGACAGTATTGCTCATTTTGGGACAAAACCACTAGTTTCATGACTTCGACTTTCATGAGCAAACTAACTGACTCCTGAAAGTTGCCTTTAGTGGTCTTATTTTCTGACTTTTCCAGAGGAGGAGTTAAAAGACGTACTCTTAAGCATTCAGCACTTTATATACTTGTTTAATTTAGTTAGCTGTGACTGCAATTTTTGTTTACGTCTTAAATAATTTAAGCCCAGCTTCATATAAATACTAAATTTGGTCAGTGATACAGTTAACAGTTTTCTGTTACACTAGAGAGGAGTGATCCACTTAGGTTTTAGTCTGAAGAAGAAAAATCAATCATCTACATGGCTGTATGCTGTTTAGCAGTCACCTTTTAAGGGAATTTTGTTCAGCTGGATCTAAAACATGGGCCTGTGTAGGTTCCTGCTAAACTTTGCTTATGTAAGGGGATACATTTCTTGGAAAGCTGGATGCAGACTTAAAAACTAATGTTATTTGGCTTTGCCATCCTGACATCTGCATGGCAGAAATGTATCTCTGTTTCCTGAGCAAGCCAACACTGACACAATGTTTTGAGTTTCACATTGTTAATATTTGTGTGCGTGTGTTAGGTTGGTCTCTTAAAATTGATTTTTGAATTGTTTTTTCAGCCTTTGCAATCGATGATGGTAAGAAAAAAAAAATCCTCCAACAATTCAAATGGAAAAAAAAAAAAACATTTGCTAAGGGAAATAAAAACTAATTTTGTATATTGACAGTCTTGGTATGCCAGTGAAGATTTTTAAATAGCAGAACAGGAAAAATGCCACGTACTAAAGTGCCACTGTTAAAAGTTTTCTGCACTAAACTTTTTACAAACCTGTCAGCTCCGAACAGTATGAAATGTGCTTAGATGGCCTGAATTCCCTGGGGTTGGTGGTTACTGCTGCTTGTGAAGGGTAAGAACTGTAAGTGGCCCAAAATTTAGATTTACAGGTTTGTTTTGGCTTCTTTTTTGGACGTGTTATGTGACCATAGCACGAGAAGCCCCAACGCAGCTTTAGATTATTGTATGTAAGTCTATAAAAGTTGCACTAGACTTATGTTTTATCTTCGTGCTTAGATTTAAGTGCTTAGATTTAAGATGAAATACGTTTTGAAAGTCTCCAATAGTGACAATTTTTAAGACAGTGGGAGCCAAGACAGCAGGAACCAGATATATTTATTTCAGTCTGCAGCCTCAGTTCTGTCCTCTTCAAGTACAAGGAAAAATAGTCAACCTTAAGGGAGTAGGTGCGTAATTTAAGGGATACTGTCAGTAGCTCAAAATGTTTCAAAATTATCAGTACACTGCTAACAGAGAGTTAATTCTCAAATAACTTCAGTTGCTACACACATTTGAGATGCGTGTCCACATTCGGCAGGTTGCAGTAATTGGTCCCAAGGTGACCTCGTTCCTGACCTTCCTCCTCTCTCACTTCCTCTAGATTTCTGGTTTGCTGATTTGTCTTTATTAAATTAGCAAGCATCAGAAAGTAAAAATAATGACACTTAAAAGCTATTTACAGTAACCAGAGTGACTCCCTCCACTCAAAATTTTCCCTCCTCTCATTTCTCTACAGTCCACAAGGTTTTCACTTGGGGTCACTGATTGCTGTGATTCTGGCAATAATTGCAACATAACTGATTAATTAATGAGGCTGACTCTAAACCTTGTGGTGAGACCATCTCATGAATAAAGTAAAATGTCTTATAGATTAAGGTAGTATGTTATGCCACGTTTTGCTGCCCACTCCTTTTTTAATATGTATTTCTACAATTCTGTAAGATAATTTTTTACCTATATGAAGGCTATTACATGAAAATACATTTTGTAATCACCTTGCCAGAATACGTGACTGAGATGTAACTTGCCCGCCTTCAGGTAAAAGTGGAGTTTTGCTAAAACTTCATGCTTGGCTATGTGGTCACCCAAATAATAGGGAAGTAAAGAAGAGCATAGCAACAGATCTGTAAAGTCTCTGTGCTGCATCAGCATAATCCGTAGCGCTTTACTCTTCCTGTGGGTTGACGTCCAAGCTCAGCGACCTTCCTTGTCAAATCTGCATAGGCAGAGGGAAAAAAATGCTTACATCCAGTTCTGCTTTTTTGAGTTTCTACAGTTTACACCAAATGAAAAGGACTTGCTTGTCATTTGCCTTATTTGTCAATAAATTGTGATAGGAAAGGGACAATTTAGAGAAATGCCAGTGTATGGTTCATGATTTGAAGTTTGTTTTGCAGAATGACCTGCTGATGCACAGGTCTCGGCACCCTCCTGTGTCAAACAGCCAGTGATACTGAGACAGGGGAGCGACTGCAGCCTTCCATTAAGCACAGTTTGAAAACGTAGGCAAAAGAGTTTGAAGCAAGATAATGTCTTACTGTTACGAAAAAAGGTATGCCGTATAAATGTTCTGCTTACAGTGGCAAACAGTAGAGATTCAGGTAGAGGATCTGAAACCTGGAACTTCTGTAAGAAAAAGCAAAGAAAGAACTGTGAGCTTTGCCACCATGAAATGAAAGCCAGGATCAAATAAAAATGTCATGCCTCACTGCATTTGCATCACCAGCAGCACTAAATTTAAGAAACCTGTGTTCTGATTACGTTAAAAAAACAAATGCAAAAAACAACTGCACAATAAACCCAGGCTATTAAATGATGTAGCAGGTAATCTAAAACAAATGTGAATCCGCCTCAGTTCTGTTACTTTCCTAACTGTGACAGAGAATTGTTTGGTTTGGAAGATGCAAGACTCATCAGCTTTTCTTATGAGACAACCCACAGGAACATTAAATACCTTTTTAGCTGTCTGGTCTTCCCGTTCATTAAGGAATGAAACAGGCAAAAAATCACACAGAAAAAAAAATTGCTAATCAGCTGATTGAACACAAAACTTGGCTTCTAAAAATTTCTGCCGGACTCCCTAACACAGGAAAGGAGCTCTGCATTTAAACATTTTTGTTTTGTTTGCTGCAGTGTGGTTGAAGCTACCGGTAGTACCCCTGACAGATGGGGTGCTGACAGGTACTGCACCGTGTGGGCTCACTCATGTCAGTGTATCTAGTAAGTGCATGTCAACTAAACCACTTACGTGTGAATTTGTAAGGATACAGACAGTTGCCTCGATAATCAGCAGAATACTTGGGGTGGTTGATAACGGTTGTGCTTGTCAGGCTTTCCTGAGGACACCAAGCACAGTGAGACTGTCTTTAGCTGCAGCTGGCCAACACGTTTTGAACCCCGCAAAATTACATGTTATTAGGGATGGTGGTTAATAAACTAACATCAGTGACATGCATAAAGATAAATCCTGAAATTACTGCAGCTGCCTTAAGCTTTTACTCCTTTTCCTGGTCTGTTAATAAGTGGAATAATTCCATAAAACACATTGGTTTCTAATTCTGTTTTTATTAACTTCTTAAACTGACTTCCAGCTGCTGCTGCGTTTCTGTTGATACTCATCAACATTTCCAAGAAAGGCTCTAAGAATGGAACAGATAAATGATAATAGTTCATGAGAAAAACCCATTTTGAAATACAACACATTCTCCTTGCATGTTTTGACTTCTCTCACCCTTAGGATAGCAAACCTGTGGACCGAAGAATGAAGCTGGGACAGAGATTTGTGGGAGAGCAGGATCAGCCCTGGTAGGTTTAGCAGTTTCCAGCACAGACTACTTAATTTTATTTTATTTTTTTCCTGTGAGCATTGCTAGTTTTGGAGATGCAAACGGAAGTACTAGAAATTGAGTGACTCGATAAAACAGTTATAAAACTGTCATTAAAATCATGACAGCTTGGATTATTTGTTGCTACATAATCCGTTAATAGTATTCACTTTTGCCTTCAGAGCAAATAAAAACAGTAACAGAGTTGCAAACACAGTTATTTCTCGAAGTTGCATTATCATCATTGTATCAGGGGAACTAAGACATAAGAAGCAACCTGTTAGTTCGAAGTGCTGAAGCAGAAAGCAAGCCAGTGGCAGAAAAATGCCTGAAATATTTACTCTAAAATATTTCCAAGTATTATACTTCTAACTACTGTCTAAAAAGAGAAAAAAAAGAGACTTTTTATTTTATTAGAGAGATATAGAGCAACCTCTCTTAGTAAACATGAAGTGTTTTTTTTTTTAGTTTTTGATTATACTGGAGAGTGCCAAACAATAACCCAAATGGGTGAGGATTCTGATGATAAGGTCCCTAAAGAGATTGGATCCTCAGGCAATGTTTGTGTTTAAAGCATTATAACTTTATAGGAATTTGAAAAGTGCACTGTCCTCGTTTTTCATGGTCAGAACATCAGCCAGTAACGTGGGAAGAATGACTGACTCTCCGGACAGCTTCTTATGGACAGAGCTGAAAGAATGGGACCTCCAAGAGCAACGTGTCTCTCCCAGAATTTCTCATATTGGGAAAACAAAGGGCGAAAGGAAGGCCTGCGAAATGAACTCAACAGCAGAAGGGGAGTCGCGGGGTCCCACAAGGACCGGCTTTGGTGGCGTGCGACTGAAGGAGCTGAGCTCACCCACCCTGCTTGCTTTTCTTCTTTGGTACCCCCCCCGCGAAAAGTTTAGGTAGGTTTCATTCGTGCATCATTGGACTGTGAGTGGATACCCTACTACTGAATTTATGGCCTTGCAGTAAGGTTCAGGGCTTTGTGACCAGTCCAAAGGTGTTTTCATTAAGCAGTTTTAGTTCTAAAGATGGAACATGTAGCTAGGAACTAAAATACAGAGTATGTATAATATGCTATATACTGAGTAATGCATAGAACATGCAGTGTGCTCTGAAGCATACCTTAGTTCTGTCTGCCTGCAGGAAGAGAACACCATTTTTATAGTTGTAGGAAATCAATAATATTCACAGCATTTGCCTTGCAGAACAGGAAAAAAATTCTGTTGCAGAAACAATGCAGACATTGTTTTTTAAAACTACTTTTTGAGGAGAATTTTCACTTCTGTATTTATTTAGGAGAAATAAAAGAGCTGGCAGAGAAAAAATCATGGACTTCAGCAATATAGTTACCTCTATTAAAGCATAAGAGGCATTCTTTGAAGTAATTTGGTTACCAATCGTACACAGGATAATAATAGCAATGCTCATCCCAGTAAAAAATAAATGAAAAAAAACCCCAAACAAAACATTTTTAGTGACTGGTATCTCAACTAAACATAGCAAATAACGAGTAACAGCTTTAATTGCTGAAAGCTAAGCATTCAGATTTCATACGTGTAAAAACTGTCCACTAAATATTCAATTATTAGTTCAATATATTTTCCTATTATAGAAATAAAGTCTTAGTTACTCAAAGCCATACCAGTTGAAATGGAGAAATCCTTTCAGGTATATACTTTTAAGTCATGTAAATAAACAAATGCTATTTTTTCCTCTGGTATTTGTCATATATTTGTAGGCAGATCAAAAACACACCACTTTGGGTGTATATTAAATGATTTGTTACCTCTAACTTGCCTGAGTGAGTATTACTGAAGATTTTCAGATTTATATTAAAGGCTGGATCAAGGGAAAACACACAAGGGACATGCTTTTCCAGAATTTAATCTATTTAATTTTCCTGGTTTTATTTTATGCCTAGGAGCTTTTTGATAAGCAGTACATGGGCATACCCGTGGGTTTTACATTCTAACAAAGGCTTTTTTCTGCTGCTGCATTTTCTGTGTCTCTGCGTGTCCTTCCAACACCTGAATGTGACGGGCAGAGCTACCTGCAGCAGTACGGACAGCCTTGGGTGGGCAGGACCTGAGCCCACTCCAGAGCAGAAGCCAGACTTGGGACCCAGTTAATAGATCATGCTTTAGAAAGAGCAACTTGGCTTTTCCTTCCCCTCCTTTCCCTGCCTGAGAGCCCCTTGCTGCTAGGGTTTCTTTCTTTACGCTCTGCACCTCACCAAATGTCGCAACGAGAGCTAACTGAACATGCAGAGCCCTGAACTTGCAGGTAAGTTAAAATTATGGCAATTGGTGCGATAGACCAACATAGACCCTTTCAACATAAAGAACTGGCTGGGGGGCAATGGAAAACCTAAAAGTCAATAAGGAGAACTTTATGGTTTCTAGCACACAGGGCTAGGTATATATCTTTTTACTACCATCACATTGCAATTCCAGTCTTCAATGAAGAAAAAGGAGTAAGAAAAATGGGAAGAGAAAGTGGTAAAGAATTAGACTAATTTCCTTCTTGTGTCATAATCCTAAGAACCGAGAAAACCAAAAGATGTAGGAAGAGAAGCAGCAAAATACCAACCTGAACAGCTCTGGGAGAGGTCTCAGGTGTTACTGTGAACAACCTCTCCAGCAGTCCGGTGCATCATTTCTGGGTACTTGTGTAAGTGCAAGGGGAAACCAGCAATAGTTCTCCAGCTGCCATGACACCCTGGTCCTGGGCAAAGACAAAGCAGTAGTTACAACATTGTACAGGACTGTAAAATGCACATTTCAGCATGTCCGCTGAGCACAGCAGGACTGCCAGGGTGTCAGTGGATAAAAATGGCCCCTCTGCTTGTGCTTAGTGCTGTTTCCCTGAGCTTTCTTTGCACGCTTCTCAAACCCACGTCCCTTTACATCTACAATGCCCAGAGGGCCAAGAACTCAGAGTGATGAACTGAAATGTCAAAGACAACTAAGGAACAGTAATAGACAAGTAACAGTGGTGAACAGTAAGGGCTTTGTACTGGTGATGGTATGTAGGGTGATTTACGCTGCCTAGATTTCAAAAGTCTGTGCCCGAGATCGTCTGTGATGCTTTCTGGAGCCTGTGTGCTGAAGATGAGAAGGTTCATGCGAAGAGAGTGACCTTCCCTTCCTTCAACATTGAAAATGTCCACTTAATGGATTTGGTGAGTAGTCTGATTTCCTCTACACTGCTGAAAAAACAAGTAGAAGGAAAACAGCAGTTGCCTACAGTAATTCCCTGCTTGTGTAATATCTCCGCTAGCAAATACAGTCAGTTCGTATGTCACACAAACCTGCGGAAGAACACAGAAACATTCCCAGGAGTTGCTGATCTGCTTTGCCTGGGGTCAGGTAGTCCCTGCAGCAGTCCGTGTTACTCAACGCGTGCAAAGAACCAGACTCCCATTGCATTTGGGGTGTAAAGCAGCCCCTCATATTTTCCCTTTTGTAACCTGTTAGCCTGATCTGCCAAGTACTTGGAAATTGAAGCAAATTTCCAAAATGAGGGGAAACCACACAAGGAATTTTCCAGTTACCTCTCCTCAAGGAGTCAGGACATGGCAGAGTGAAAATGTCATTTAGCTGGTTTACAGCGGAACGGCTTTTTTTTGCATCTGCTTGTGGAGGTAGGATCCCAGGAGATCTTCTCTCTCTGGTGTTTTGATGAGGTGCTCCTTCCACCAGGATCTTGCTGACTGATACCCATCCTTCACACTGGTCATTGTTCTGCACTGGGTTGTTTTGTCCACATTATTTTCCACCTTCCAAAATGTCACTAAACAATTAGTGACTATTACCTTCCGAAGAAGAATCAGCTGAAGACAGTATACTGAGTGGCCAAGGGAAAGCTTTGTCAATATTTCTCAAGAAACAAAGCCTTTACCTGTGAGATCTTGGTGACCTCCGTGCACCTCTCAGTTCAATGCTGAATGCAAAAGCTAGCTGTAAAATCTAGGTACACAAAGTGCCCAGTGTCTAAGTGCACTAAGCAGTTGTGGCAAAAGTGTTTAAAAATGAAATACACAGTCAAAAGAACATCATCAAAAGTGATAAGCAAATACCAGGTGGTAAATCTTGGAAAACTCACCTTTGTTCCTCTCTTCCTTATAACTAAGTTTGGGGCAGTAGTATGGCGTGTAAGAGAAAGAAATCCTTTCCCTTTCTATTTATTTACATAAAATTTTATCTGCTCACTGCAGTCAGCAACTTTTCTGAAGGTCGTCTGTATTGTTTTATTACCAAACTTTGTTTTTATAGACCTGAAAATCTTACTCATGAAGGGTTTTCTTTGTTGTTGTTGCTGTTTAACTCTTCACTCCCTGTCAAGACCATTTATGAATATGTTAAATACTACAGGCCATGGAAGAAGGTCCTTGCAGGAGTCATCACTGGCTTTCTACCACTTTCAGAATTAATCATGCACTCAAACTCTTTGTTTTTTCCATCTTTTAAAAACTTGCTCATGCCAGAACCATCCCTCTTATTCAGGGGTTGCTTTGTTTGCATAAGAGTGGTGAAGCTCTTTCTTAACAGCTTTCAGAAAATCCAGCAAAATACAGCGATCAGATTTCCCTCGTCCACAGATTTGTTGAGGTCTTAAAAAAATGCCAGTAACTATGTGAGGCGGAATTCCTCTTTCCAAAAAACCGTGCTAGCTCTCCCCCTATATACGCTACCTGTTAACGTGCCTCTCTTTTCAGTACGTTCTACTAATTTGTCCATGTGGACACGGAGCTTATGGACTGTGCTACCCCAAGTCTTCTCTGGGAGTAGCTTCACAAGTTGGCATTGTATTTGCCATGCTGCCACCCACCTGGCTTTAAGTGAGAGTCGTGTGGTTACATTGGTAGGTAGGTTCCTTCAGCACTGCCAGCCGAATACCATTATCTACTCCGATGATTTAGTACTGCTGTTTGCAGTTTTTGCACAGCCTGTTTCTGCCATGATCTCTTCTAGCAGAGCCTGTGATGAGTCCCCTGCAAGGAGAAGTGGAGTGTGAGACTGTTTATTCTTTGAATTAAAATTGTCTGACCAAGGTCTTCGCAAAACTGGGGTGATGACGAAAAAGAGAACAAGCTTGCGGATGGAAATCCTGATGGGGCTGGTCAGCACACTTCTCTGGCTGGGCCCTGTGCCTGGTCACTGTGGCCCGGCCTTGTCACCTCATATCTTCTTATTAGAGCTTTTATTAACTATCTCACTCTACCTGGCATGTGGGTGCTGCATGGTCTACGTGCCAGCTGCTGGTGAGAGCTGTGTGTGTGCGAGGGGATTTGGTGCTGGCCACTGGGGTCAGGCTGGGGATGCGGGTGCCTCGGCTGATGGAACCGTTGCGGCGAGGATGGCGTGTGCTCCCAAAGCTCGCTACGGCGGGGAGCGGCATGAGCGAGGGACTCGGCACCAGCAGCTGGAGTGGGACTGCAGGTCATGGCCGATGTGCCCGGTGCCAGCTGCCGTGGGGACGTGTGTCTGTGTCTTCCCCTGGATCAGGTGTGCCTGTGATGCACAAGCGTGTGAGGGGGGCCCGGGACATGGGCAGGGGTGTCCGGCAGAGAGAGGGGCCATGCTGGTACTCGAGGGGTGCACGAACCTCTGTGTGCTCGTGAACTGGAGAGCGCTGTGTGTGCCTGTGTGAGTGACCTGCCGTCTCTGCCGGCCCCAGAGGAGGCAGCGACTTGGCTGTCCATGTGCATGAGTTGTGTCAGTGCTGCGCGTAGGTGCTGCTGAAGGCAGTGCCCTGCCTGTGGCAGTGCGTGAGGCTGGTCATGTCGGTGTCCTGTCTGCATGTGTGTCTGTGGGGATGTCTGTGTGTCATAGAATCATAGAACCATTAAGGTTGGAAAAGACCTCTAAGATCATCAACTCCAACCAGCAACCCATCGCCACCATGCCTGCTAAGCCATGTCCGGAACTGCCACATCTACACATTTTTTTTGAACACTTCCAGGGATGGTGACTCCACTACTTCCCTGGGAAGCCTGTTCCAATGCCTGACCACTCTTTCAGTAAAGACATTTTTCCTAATAGTGAATCTGAACTCCCCTGATGCAACTTGAGGCCATTGCCTCTCGTCCTATCACTAGTTACTTGGGAGAAGAGACCAACACCCACCTCACTACAGCCTCCTTTCAGGCAGTTGTAGAGAGCAATAAGGTCCCCCCTCAGCCTCCTTTTCTCCAGGCTAAACAGCCCCAGTTCCCTCAAGGGCCCCTCGTAAGACTTGTTCTCTAGACCCCTCACCAGCCTCGTTGCCCATCTCTGGACACACTCCAGCACCTCAATGTCTTTCTTGTAGTGAGGGGTCCAAATCTGCACACAGTACTCCAGGTGCAGCCTCACCAGTGCTGAGTACAGGGGCACGATCACCTCCCTGCTTCTGCGGGCCACGCTGTTCCTGAGACAAGCCAGGATGCTGTTGGCCGCCTTGGCCACCTGGGCACACTGCTGGCTCATGTTCAGCCAGATGTGGACCAACACCCCCAGGCAGCTTTCCAGCCCCCGTGTCTCTGTGATCCATGCTCAGTTTCACTACTGATGAATGTGCAAAGAGGACAGGGACTGCCTCATCCCTCAGCCTGGGCAGAGACCCCGGGTCCCCGGGGTTTCATGGGCTGGGCTCCAGCCTCTGGGCCAGAGAGGTCCTGGGCTGCAGTGGCTGGAGGAGGCAGGCGAGCTCTTACATCGCTTTTGACACACCGTCATGGGGAACAAAATCAGTCTATGAAATACAGATCACAATTAGGCAAGGATGGTTGGAAATGCCTAAAGCGGGTGGAATTTAACAATTTTCTGTTTAGAGAAAGGTGCTTTAAATGTTCTGGCATATGACTTGCTCAGACAAACCACCAAGGTCTACGGAAGTAGCAGCAATGACTCACCCCTTCATTAGTGTGACCCACCACAGGGGGTAGGTTAAGCATTAATATCAAAATCAATCCCGCCACAGGACAACCAGCGATCCAGAGCGCATGTCTGAATATGGCAGGGACTAGATTTTTAATTAATACTGGGTCATCACTTACCCTAACTAGCTAACCACCACATCAGAAAAAGAGACAATCTTTTTGGGGGTAGGAAGAGCTGAGGGATATGGGTGGCAAGAATTTGATTAACTCGTACTTGAGGATTAAGACAAATCTATTAAATTAATTGTCAGTGGGTAAAAGCAGTCCCTTATGACATATGAGGTTACTTGTCTTTAATTGGAAGTTGTGCAGATATGTGCAATAGGAAATGATGGATTCAACATGAGCACCCTGTTGTGGTACGGGGTGCAGGATGGGTGGTAGGAGCCATTAAAGGCATCAAGCCCAGGGTTAATCCTCCCGGGTTGGAATATTGTATATGTCGGGCTACCGAGTCCTTGGGCAGGGCAGGAGGGTGCAGATTAAAAATAGAACCAACAGAAACTGAAGGAGAATGCCCCCCCTCCCCAAAACCAATACCCAGTCCCAAAGGATGTAAGGGAAGATGTACAGATCATCATCTGGATATTATATGATCAAGGCAACATCAAGAAGGACACTCCATGCACCAATGTGCCTGTGTGGCCGTTTAGAAAACCAAACGGCACTTGGCACCTTACTGTTGACTATCGTGCATTGAATCGGGGCACAGCTGCCTTAGCCCCGCTGGTAGCCTGCCGCCCCAAAATTAATGCAAAGGTGCCACACAGGTGTAAGTGGCTTTCAGTATTGGACTTTTCCAATGGGTTTTGATCTATCCCATTGAAGGAGGAGGATACCCAAAGGAAAATAGTGTAAAAGGGTAATTAGTGTCCAAAAACAATATTCGCCTTCCACTTGGCAAGGATTATTATTATATTATTATATTATTTTTGGACATTATCACCCCAAGGCTTTCATAACTCCCTGTCCATCTTCTGTCAGAATTAAAGGAAGTGCTAAAAGCCTTGAACAACAAGGAAAAGTGGTGGGCCCGATACTTTGATGATATTTTAGTTAAGGTAGAAACAAGAGAAGCATGTTTGGAATGCACTAAACAAGTTCTTGAAGCTGTAGAGATGGGAGTTAAAGTAAATAGCGTCAAAGCACAACCTGTTACACGGGGGTGGAATATCTAGGTACCCAGCTAAGTCCTACTGGGTGGGGAATTACCTACGCCGAAGAAATTATTCACATATTTAACGCCTGCTAGCAATAAGAAAACTTTGCATAGATTTTTAGGATTTGTAGTATTTTGTAAGGAATTTATACCAGATTAGAGTGCTATAGCAAATCCCCTGCAAAACTTGCTGTGAAGTACAAGAAACTGGTAGTGGGGAGAGGAGAAGGCCAACACTTGGAGTAAAATTTTTACACCTACAAGGGAGTCAGAAGAATTAGGAAACACCATCAGTGGCGTCTACATGATATACAAAATAGACTTGGAGTATGCAAATTGCTGCCTTTTCAGTGTAAAGCATAGTAGACATGGCCAAATTTATTCACCACAAAGGGAATTAATCACGCCAGAGGTTAAATGACAAAAATGGGACTTTTCTAGCTCTTTATGGGGTGCTGGGAATACAGATTTTGTGGTATGGAATGTGAAAAAAAATAGCAGAAGTATCTGCACATGCAAATCACCTCCAAGTGGTGGTGGGGCTGTTAACAAAAGGACGATTAGCCTCTGGACAAGTATTGAAATCCATGGACATGTTGGTGGCAACTCTGGAAGTTGAATCAATTACGTTCAGAAAATAATTCATGCAGTCTATCTGTATGACCCTAGATTATATAGCATGGGCTGCTGAATGTAAACCAGTACAATTAGCCCTTAATGAACATCTTTCCCATATTATATGCGACATCACTTGATATCTGTGGCCACTAGGAATACGGGGTCACAACCTGCCACGCGACATAAAATCATGACGGGCTTTTAGGGATACATGGACCACTTTCTGGGAAGGATGTACAAAGGGGATTTGCCAGTACAGGGGGTGGGAAATGGGACATGGACAAATGCAGAATTTTTACAGTCGGGGTTGGGGTGTAGTTCATACAGACTGGGTAACACACAGAGAAATCTATACACCAAATGGATGACAGTTCCTAATAAAAACCTTCAGGATCAGGCTTGAGTAATCTGGGTAGGTGGGGGAAATTTGTGGGAGGAGTAGCCCTTACAATCACCTGAACTTTCCTGTACCAGAACAATACATGCTTGGTAAAACCATTGTTTGCATTTGGGCAATGGCTTTGTTGGAAGGGGAATGCTACCCTCCTCTGGGAAAACATGACTCCTATGCAAACACAGCTGATAAAGAAGTGTGTGGCTCCTTGGGCTCCTTCTGAAATGAGGCCGGGGTTCCCCTCTTGCTGCTGTGCCATGCCACATGGCAATCATCTCATTCATCCCGGCAAAGTCTGGACGCACACAAAGAACAGGAGCTGGCCCCTAGAGTTTGGACTTAGCTGTAGGTATCCAATCCTAGCCTTGCTTTGAGGCAATGCAGCCTTCAACTTCAGGTAATGCAGTCTTCAGCTTTACAATGAGTATTACACAAGACGGAAAGATCACATTTATTGTGGTTGGTGATACATTGTGTGTTATGATTAATAAAGGCCTTAATGGCCTTACAGAACTGTAATGTCAGCTGCTCTTTACAGCTATTGGATTACAAAGATCAGAGAAATAAATTATAGTTTTAATCTAATTGTCACACAGATATCACATAGATTCATCGTAGTTTATCACACAGATAGAATTGATATATATCTCCGCTAACAGTTCACCTCTCCAAAATTATGAAAGATGAACGTCATGTCCCAAGCAGAAATATCTTTACAATAATGAACAGTTGTTAATAGCTATTTTTGTAGCTCCCCGCTCCACAATTTTGTGACTGTTGACAACAGAATTTTGTATTTGGCAATTCTCTCTTTCATCCACACAGTCACGCTTACGTTCAGGACGATTAAATTAATTTCTGGGTTCAACCCTTCTAGTTGGTCATTCTAACACTGGCCCTTGCAGAACATCTGCTTGCTGGCTGTCATCTTTGTTCTTGCACATGGGTTGCAAATTCCGTTGCTATCTTCCTCTCGTTGCTTCTTTTTTTGAACATTAGCCTCTTCATTCATAATAACTTCTTCACGGGCAACTTCTCCAGGTGGTTCATACTTCTTGATGAAACGCTGAAGTACTTCGATGTCTGTTTAATGAAAAAGAAGTATAATTGGATTCTAGCTGTGGGTAGAAAAGTTGTTTTTACCTGAAAACATCAAGATTATATTGTGCTGGGCGTTGCTCCTCTAGCTGACTCAGAACAGTAAACCCAGGCATCTGTTTTCTTACATATGGCAACCTGGGCCCCCTCAAAATCTTCCGAACCCTTTCAATTTAGGAACAACAGAGCAGGAGTGTTCCTCTTCTCTCAGGAAGAAGTTCAGGTTTTCTTTAGGGGCAAAGCTCCTTTCAGAAGTTTCTGCTGCCCTCCTACACAATCTGTGCTGATGGTCCTTGTGTCCATTTCTTTCCTGAAGAGCATCACCTCTCTGCCTCTGTCAGCGTAATGTGCCTTGCTGTAAACTGGCTCTGTTAACTGATCCAGGCTCAAAACACTCACACAATTTTTTTTTCTTAACGTAAATGTTTTTCTAGGGGACGTCAGTAGGAATGTTTATTTTTGTCCTCAGAAGGTCAAACTCCGATAATCCTTTTCAATGTATGTAGTATCCTACACAATCAATGTTCCCTTTCTTTCTGGTAAGATCACATTTGGATAAAATGACACTGTAAGGCTGCTTGTGGCAATGAATCTGAAATATCTAAGTAGAATTTGGGAACCTCTTCTCTCCCAAGCCTAGATTTCAGTAGGCCATTAAGAATTAAAGCAAAGATACCCCGTCCTGTTAATCAGCATGCCTTTTTTGAGAGCAGCTCTTTCCCAAGTTATGGGAATCCTCATATGGAATTTTCCAGTTACCTCTCCTCAAGGAGTCAGGACACGGCAGAGTGAAAATCTCATCTTCCTTGTTCTTAGAAGAACGTGGTTTTTTTTCATCCTGCATACGAAGGTAGAATGACAGGAGATCTTCCCTCTTCTGTCTTCTGATGAGGTGGTCTTTCATTGGAGAGATTGTCATTTTGCGCCAGATCTTATTTTCCACATGCTTCTCACCTTCCAAAATGTCACAAGCCAATTAGTGTCTATAAACAGCAAAATCGGAATCGACTGAAGACATCATAATGAGTGGCCAAGTGAAAGATTTGTCAATATTTCTCAAGAAACAAGGCCTTTATCTGTGAGATCTTGGTGATCACTGTGCACCGCTCGGTTCAGTGCTGGATGCGTAAGCTAGCTGCAAAGTCTAAGTGCACAAAGTAGGCATTGCAGAAGTATTTTAAAAATTAAATACACAGTCAACAGAACATCATCAAAGGTTATAAGCAAATATCAGGTAGTAAAGATTATTGAAAAACTTACCTGCATTCATCTTTTGCGTACAACCAAAAGTGAGATGGTCGTACGGTGTGTGAGAAAGCAAGCCTTTTGTGTCAGGAGGATCAATAGTTTTTCGTGGTGCTGATCCTGGTAATTTCTGTTTCTCTCTTGCTGGTTTCTTAGATCTTTGTTTCTAAACTGCTTACTAATAGCCCACTGGTAGGCAAGGTAAAAGATTTGTCCCCTTCTTCATGAGAAGCTGATCACAACTTGCGGAGGGAAGGGAAGTGGATGCTGCATTTATTGTTGGCCAAAACAAAAACCAAAAGCAACTGCATCTTACCTGCAGAGTCTGCAGATCCTGATGGTGGCTTAATTGCTCCCTTGATGAGATAAGTGGAAATGGTATGTTGAAGCTTAACATATCCATATAAGGCTATAAATCGAAACAAATACTGTGGGGTAATGACAGGAACACTTATTGCAATATACTTCCTCTGTAGGCTTCCAAGTCAAGCTTAACCTGTTGGTGATGCCCTGCAGCTCACCCTGAACAAGTTGAGACCGTGAGAAGAGGAACGGAGAAGTTCACCTCGGCTTTCAGTGACCAACAGTATTTTTAACCAACCCACTGTAGTACTTTGCGGTAGAAATGAGTAGCAATGTCTCTTGCAGAGAATCAGCGTAACGAACCTCAGCGCAAGATCTGGGGAACATCTGTTCGACAGATCTCTGAAGTTGGTCTTACGTGCTCACATTAGTGCTGTGAAGGACCGGCGTGTGTGGTGTTCTGCCTTGCTGCCGCTCTCCTCCTGGGGAGCGCAGGGCCCGCTGCGCAGGACCTGTGTGCACTGCGGTCTGGGCCGGCCCCGCTCCTTGGGCTGGCTGACGGGGAGCAGTGGCCATCGCTGCTGACGCAGACCGTGCCTTTTGCTCTTGCTCTGCGCTTTCCGCCAGTGCTGGCAGGCACACTGCCCTCCACAGCAACCCTCATGTTTCTGTCACATATCTCTATGTTCTCTCTTTCCCCAGTGTTCAGAAGCAGAGGTTCAGATTAACGTAAGAACAGGTGTATGGGGACAAACCTAAACTCTGTGTAGTAGCCCACCTCCAACAAGGGCCAAATCCCAGCTTCCGATGCCTCAGGAAAGGGTTTTAAGACCCAGGCAACCACCATATTACTTCCCAAAACATGCCTGTAGTTCAGAGGTGCATGTTTAGGACTCCTCAGTAGCTGAACTGGCTTTCCCAGTTCTGCTGTCTCCTTTTTGATGCAAGGGGACCTAAATCACACATAACCTTCGACAGTGCACATGCAGGAACACCGTGGATTTTCTTATAATGACAATATGGTTTCTATTCATTTCTATTTCTTCTCTAATGATTTCTAGCATTCAAATCCCTCTTAACAACAAGCTGATGTTTCATGAGGGATCATTACTGAAGAGCAATGATCGTTAGACCCTGTCATATTGCTTTTCCTTTTACCTACAGTAAATTTCATCTGCCAAGTGCAGTCAGCATGTTTTCAGAAGGTCTTCTGTAGAGTTTTATTATAAACCTTTTTTTTCACAGGCCTGGAAAGCTTACTCATTAAGTTTTTTCGCTGTTGTTGCTGTTTCACTCTTCACTCCCTGTCAAGATCAGATGACTATGATAAACACCATGGGCTTCTCTACACAGCATGAGTGTGACACATTGGGAATGCTGGGGCCCGGTGTTCTGGGCTCTCCAGTATGAGAAAGACATGGACATACTGGAAGAAGTCCAGTGAAGGGCCTCAACAGTGGTTAAGAGACTGGAGCATCTGAAATACAAGGAGAGGGGGAGAGCTGGCAGCCTGGAATAGAGAAGGCTCAGGGGGGATCTTATCTGTGTGTGTAAATACTGGACGAGAGGGTGTAAGGAAGCTGGAGCCAGGCTCTTCCGGGTACCCAGTGATAGGACAAGAGGCAACGGGCACCAAATTAGAAAAAGAAATTCTGTTTAAATAGAAGAAAAACATTGTTAGTAAAAAAGAGTGATCGAACTCTGGGACAAGCTGCTTAGAGAGGTGGTGGAGTCTCCATCCTTGGAGACAGGCAAAACTTAACGGGACGCAGTTGTGGTCAACCTGCTCTGGCTGACCCTTGTCCACGCAGCAATGTTGGACAATGCGATCTACAGGGGTGCCTTCCAGCCTCAACTATTCCATGATTCCACAAGCTTTAAAAATTGCTGTACGGCAGATTATTTATGTTATCAGCCTGAATAGTGTAAGGTTGCCAAGTTTAAATGCCACAAAAACCAGGTCAAAGGCCATGTTACTATCAGGAGCCCAAATTCGAAGTTTATTAGGGTATTTACAGTGAGACAATATTCCTACTGAGCCGTTATAGTGGCAGTCTGTTAGTTTTGCAGTTCTGGTTTTGTCTCACCAAACCTAAATCACAGAGCAAATGGTGAATTAATTCTGCAAATACTTAAAAAAAAAGAAACCCAACAAATCAAAGAAAAAAGTCCCCATACAACTCTGTCAAATTAGTATACATTACAGACCTTCAATGGTTTGTTTATAGTTCATGTATGAAAACACTAGCCAATGAATAAGATATAATCTGAAAGAAATAATCACACAGAAATGATCTGAAAGCGAGCCCAGAAACCAAAAATCTAAACGCTTTCTCAGAAAGTACTCACTTAGCATGCATATACAGAAAGGAGCATAAAATGTCTGAGAGATGTATATATTTAGGGCGATCTCACAAATATACAAAAATATTCTGCCAGCTACAAAAGTTTAGCAAAATTTGAGTATCACCTGATTCAGTACTTTCAGTATTCAGATTAAAATATACAATATATCACAGCAAGTGATGTAGTGCATATAGTGCATATAGTAATATGCACAACCATTTTACCAGTGTCTTCAAAATTTCATAATTCAACAACCATGTAAGTATATATTAAGACTCACTGATTTTACTGACAGATAGCACACTTGAAATGAAGTAAAACTGTGCTTAACAGGGGCTAATTTCACAATATCCAAAAGGCCCATTTTCCTTAAAATTCAACTTCAGCAAGTCCACTTGCCAGATTATTAATGTCAGGTCACAGCAAGGTGAGAGTGTTATGCAAGGTTACACCCAAAAATACTGAAGTCATACACACCTTTAGTAAACGTAAGCATGCTAAACTGTATCATTAAATGCATATATGATTTTAATAAACAAGTATATTTTTTATCTGGGAGACATCTTTTCCTGGTGTGTTTGAGGGTTTGCCTGAAGAATCTTTTTCTGAACTGCATAAAGCATCTGCAGTAAAAGCTGTATTGTTTGTGACCAGCTCAGCAGTGTAACTGTGCAATATTTGCTCTAGTCTCTGAATACCTGTAGAGAGGAAATACAGAGGGAAATACTGACTGAACGTATGGAGAAAAAAAATTCACCATGAGAGTGATTAAACACTGAAACAGGTTCCTCAGGGACGCTGCGTAATCTCCGTGTTTAGACAGGCTCAAGCCTTGACTGAGCAAGGCCTGGAGCAACCTGCTCTCTGCCTTAGAGGCTGGCCCTGCCTTGAGCAGGGAGTTGTGCTGGATTACCCGAGAGTTCCCTTTCAGTCCACATTTTTCTATAACTCTATATGCTCTGTTTCACAGTTATCCCCTTTGCCAGCAATATAAAGCATTCATTCAAGATTAAGTATTTTACAGCATAAGTGATGGATACATTTTTCATATCCAACATGAGCCACAGAAAAATGAGGGATAGTGGGGAATTCCCACATCATAAAGCATAATTTGAAATAGTATAAATCCTTTCACATAAAATTTGGTTCTTTACTTCCGATAGAGTGAAAATAAATCTTAAAATTAAATTCTGAAAGCTTAGGGGTTTAACAGAATCCAACGTAAGCGCTTTGTCACTGATGCTCTGGGCCAATCTAATATTTCTCAGTTCGTACAAATTCTAAAAATGTCCCTCACAAGCTGAGAGTGAATAATTAGGTTTGAAATCACGATTTATAATGCTAACATTTCTTAAAACTTGTGTGCTACTATGTGCCCTATTAGAAGTAAAACCCACTTACACAAGTGAATCTTATCCACAGAATCGGAGAAAACCGGTCTAAATGATCCAGGTTCATAACAATAAAAAGCTTTTCCAGGGCTAATCAGGAGTTTTTTATCAAGAAGCTTCTGCCGTAATTCAAGTTCAGCTTCAAATGTCTGTGATTTTAAGAACTGAAAGAAGAAAATAATTTTTTATTAAAGGTTGAACAAGTGCATAAATTAATTGAAAGGATTTTTCCAGGACCTGACTTGACAAAGTGTGTAACAACATGCATAAGTAATTTTTACCTTTCCAAGTTCTACATTCCCACCCCTTTTCAGACTTCTTACATACCTTTCTGAAGTCTGCCCACACATAGAGTCCTCCTGAACTTTTGAGCACAGGTATCCCAACATCTGTCAGCCCATCCACAAGAATACTCTGTGCTTCTTTAAGTCGCTTTTTGTTGGTGGGAATAAATACATTAGCCAACCAATCTGTCAAAGCAAGAAAAATGTGATTGTTTTACTTACACCTGCAACGGAAAAATAGAACAGCTCAATGGAAACATTTCTAGTGTGGCTAACCTCTGTCCCCAAGGAACTGACTGAGAAAGTGCTGGACAGGTCCGGGACAGCTATGGAAGACAGCCAGCTGATTCACAGCCTTCCGAATTCCATGATTTCTGGTGTACAATACTCCGACTCTGATACCACTCATACAGAAATCCTTGGAGGACAAAAAGAAGGGAGCGAGGTGCAGTTTTTACTTTATGTTTGTGCTTTGTCAAGCCACCAAGTCTAGAGTCATTGTGACGTACAGGAAAAAAACACCCTTCTGGAGTAAATTCTCAACGTTGCCAAACGGAGTCCCAAGTGTGATAAAAACCAGCCAGCAACGTCTGAACAACCCTGCGGCAGGGAGGTCAGTGGCTTTAACAGGGCTGCTTTACAGGCTAACTGGAAACACACTTGGCTCACACCCTTGGGCTGTCCCCATTACACCCACTATTGTTTCCAACCAGTCATCGGTTTACTGTTCCCTCCAAGAGAAGAAAAAGCAAAATGCTACAGATCTGAAATGGGCTTATATGTTTCAATGCCTTTAATGCATATGCATTAACTGTTGCTGTTACGTTGATCCCAAATTAAACTCAACTTTAACAAATTTTACACTACCAAAGAAGAAAACAAAGTAACAAACAAAGAGAAACTCAGTTTGGCACCTGTGACACAAATTACGTCAGAATAGCCCAACTAATTTTTGTGGAGAAAGGTCTTAAATTAAAACGCCAACAGTATTTTGATCTACCTTGCTAAAACCTCACATAAAATGTGTCCGTTCTGGATCCGGTAAACTGAATGAGAAAAGAGAAAGAGAAGAACTGTTGCTATAGAACAACAAGTTATGCAGGTTACAAAAATGTTTACATTTGTAAAATTGTAGTAATTTCTTAGTAAAATTGGTATTTAATCTTTTAAGGTGACATGCCATTTTTTCAGAGATCTTTTAATGAAACATTACCCTATGACACTGATTAATGGCCTCAAGTGGCATCAGGGGAGGTTTAGATTAGATATTAGGAAGCATTTACTGAAAGAGTGGTCAGGGTTTGGAACAGGCTGCCCAGGGAGGTGGTGGAGTCACCATCCCTGGAGGTGTTCAAAAAACGTGTACATGTGGCACTTCGGGACATGGTTTAGCAGGCATGGTGGTGATGGGTTGACGGTTGGAGTTGATGATCTTAGAGGTCTTTTCCAACCTTAATGATTCTATGATTTTTCCCTGTGTTTTCTAAACTGCTATATACAAAAGGTTTTGAAAATACGGATTTCTTGTCAGAACTCTCAGGATCAGCTCACAGAAAGGACCTGCAGTAAGATGTCACCCTCCAGTTAAAATTCCCAGATTCCCACTGTGTAGTCTGATCTTGTACTTGACAGAGAACTGTTTGGTCAACTACGTCGCATTTGAGGCTAGGGAAGGGAGAAGCAAACATTTCAGGGCATGCACCTACACAGTAGGGTGCAACTAAACAAAACACACCTCAGTCTACCACTGAAGATGATGGCTTTTTCTCCTTTGTGCAACTTTGTGTAAGTAAGGCCAAGGCTGGAAATCTCCTTCTTCAGTCCAATAGAGCTGGGTGAACTTTCACAATAACAAAAGTATTTTTTTAGGCTTTGTTTATGGTTCATGATCTTGTGTGGGTGAGGGCTCACTGGGCTTGGATGGACTTGGAAATTTCCCACCAGTAGGAAATTTATGCAGTTACACAAAGACAATGACGTACTTTTTGGGAAAGAAGTTTTATTAGTCAGATACCAACAGGTTTGAATATTCTTGAAGCATTTAATCTCTTCATCACCTGTTAGGAAACTAAGAGCCCAACAGCCTACTACTCAGGAAGGAGGCTCGTTATAGCAGGTAACTTGCACAACCTTAGGCAACTTCACTATCATTATGGTGACAACCTTATGCTCAGGCTGCGTAACAGGGAACAACAAAGAAAAGCAAAGTGGCAAAATGACTAAGTGCTCTATCAAGTTTTATTGTTATTACTGTACCATACACATTAGCTGGAAGCAAAAGATCTGCCATTTAAAGCAGTCTATGAAGAAGATCTCTTGTATTAACTAGTCTCATAGTTGCAAAGACGTGGATATGAGTTAATTCGCACTATACCAGTTACGCTAGCTAACCAGAAGCTTGAGAAAAACAGCTTGGGTTCTACTAGGATTAAAAATCTTTTAATCCCTGCTAGAAATCACACTTACCAATCTAAGCTAAGAACACTGGTGAAGGTGGTATCATCATAAACAGACAGCATGTATATTTCATCCATTAGTACATGCAATTCATATCTACACATAGAAAAATACAGGCATATTAACATATTTTTAAAAAAATTTCTTTGCATATATATGTATACTCTCAACTACTGCCGTAACAAAGCATCCATAAGCACACCTATTTGCTATTGCATTCCCCCTACAAATTTTACAGCAAGAGGTCACAAGACGTACTGTGAGCACTTGTGCATCACCAACTTCTTTTTACACATAGTCTATACTTCGCAGCAGCAATAACTTTCCATATATCTGAAACAAAATCCAAGTGCCTGCTCAATCCAGTGGTTCTCTGGAATATGTATGGTCCCACCCAACTCTTATTTAAAATTTAAAATTAACATAGCAATATATTATAAACTCCTTTACCCTGCAAGGTTTCGCCAGCGAGGCTTGAAGTTGAAAGCAGATGTTAGATTTTAAAAAAGACTTGCCATGCACTTAAGATAACTCTAATACACTCTGGTTGTGAAAGCCACAGTAAACAGTAAGTCACGTTATCATACTTGATACCAACAAGCCATGCATATATTTATAAATACTGAAAAAAATTGCAGAACGGTTTTAAACACCCAAGTGGCACACGTATCCTCTTCTAAGTAAACCTCATTTAATTTGATCGTTGAGTTCTATAATTTTTTTAAAAGGAAGTTTTGTTTCGGAACAGTTTTTACATTAAAAGTAAAATTGTTGTTTCTAATCCTTATTCTCTAACATTATTTTAGTACCAACTTAAGTTGGTTGCATCCTGAAATCCATGGGGCATGCTGAGAAAAGATACATCTGCCTTTTTAAAAACTTGGTAACTGGAAGTAGCACATTGAACTCTACCAACCTCCACTGCTGTTTCCATGACAAGAAAATCATGCCACAAATGCAGGAATGTTGTGTTATTCCCAGTAATCTTTGGTAATTAATGAGCAATTGCTACCAAGCCACTCTTTTTAGGATTGTCAGAAACTAAGTACTGTCAGCTTTCAGAGCGCATACAGGATTTTGTGGTTACTCTTTGGCAGAAGCTCACTGAAGCAATAAAGAAAGGTATCTTTTCCTAAAAAAATACAGATGCTTTTTAAAAGGACGTGGTTTTTCCCCATCAGCATCCAAGGGATTCAGGAGACTGTTACAGCTTAGAACATGACTCTGAGCTGGGGAAGGATAAAAGAAGTGGAACGGGGCTGAGACATTTCGGAAGTATCTTCCTTTGGTGGAAAGCAAATTGCTTGCACACCTCAATCTAAGTAGGTATAAAAGCTGCTACAGAACTTCAGGCCATTGACTTACTCCTCGCCAATTCAGTTACTTTCCCCCAATATCAAATGTTCAGATTTTCCTACTTTGACAGTGTTGCAAATGACGGTGCTGGCCATGTTTACTGCTACTGCTGAAGACTGAAAATCAACTGTTGTCATTTTTCTGAGCCATGCATCAAAGCCATCTAATAAAGACATATTGTTAGGCAAACAAAAATCCCAACAGCATTTGATTAAGAAAGACATTGTTGGATCCCAGCTTAAGCAATTTATTCCAGTGCTCCCAGAAAGAGACAGCTACACAAGAAACCTGACCCGGACCCTACCCACCACCTCCTCCGAACACGTGCACGCAAAGAACAGGTGATCACCAACCATCTCATCACTGCTATACTGCATCAGCAGAAAATGAAATAGCGAACAAACAGCACCAGGGCTCAACCCTGTGCGCAAACTCCAGACACTCTTTCAGTAACTGTGCTGGGTAAATGTCCCCTAATGGGTTCTGCGGGTTGATCAGGATTAACGCTCTGACTCGAACACCCTGGAAAAAGAAAAACTGATAGCTGGAGACACAGACGACATCACGGCAATGACTAGCGAGGATGCAGCGAGGGAGTTTGTGAATGCTTCAGGAAAAAGCAGCTTTTGAAAATTATTTAATCACATACTATAATTACTATACAGATGAGGTTCCAGCGCTACCAACCTTGTTTTGTAATTTATCCAATACCATCCCAAAAAGCATACTAAATAGTTTATTAGAAATGTAGATCAGGTTAGCACTCATTTGAAACACCCACTGATATCAACAGGCAAGATTATGGTGTTGTTGGGATTAATACTGGTTCTGCAGACATACGTCCAAAATAATTTCCCAGGACTGAGCAAAATTACTGTTGGTAACCATGGGAAAGCTGAACAGAAGTTGGACTTCGACATCTAATAACCTGCCAAGTAATAAATTTTTCAATGTTGATTATTTCTTTAAACAAGTAATAGAATTTGCAGAATACTGAAAATTGAATTACTTGGTGTTCTATGAGATGCACAGAGGTCTTGGGCAAATAATTACTTTTTAATTATATTTACCAACAGTGCAGAATTTCTGTTACGGAAATTCTCTCTCCACAGAAGCTAAATATCCTACTGTGTAATATGAACAGTCCCACATGATCAAAAATCAGATTACAAGTACAAACATAATCAGTCTTTTTAACTCTACAGGAATTTTCCAGAAAATAATTTATTTTACACTTGCTAAAAAAAAAAAAAAATCCTTAATGTACATTAACATAAGCTATATGGAGCAAATACATTTTTATTGTACACAATCAAAGAGTGCAATGACTACAGCAGGAACTTTCAAGACTTTAAACATATCAATATGAGGAGTTGCCTTATTGCTTCATGTCTGGGATTAACTTCAAATTCAATTATTATTTTTAGTTTCCACATTTTTAATTTTTAGAAAACCTCACCCACCGCAAATTCTCACTCCATCCAAGCCTCCTCCAAAGTAGATTGTTTGCAAAGACCAACCCTCGGTGAACTCCAGGACATAAAGTTCAGTGATGAGGAAGCCCTGCTATTTGCTTTCCTTGCCACGTGCAATTTGTCTGAACCTTAACAGGTACTGCGAGCAAGAACTTTGCAAGAAATGAACTTTCAGTGTATTGCCTTTATTCCAGCTACAGGGAGCAATTACCTGACAGCAAGATAAGATGCAAATACTAAGCACGAACAGCTGTTCCCCGAGTACTCCTTGCACAATAACGTATTTAGGGTATTGCACATAAGCAGAAGATGCTGAGTGAGCCATTACTGCTCAGGGGAACAGCTGCCGTGGGAACGGCAGTTGCTCAGTTGTTGTTCTAGCCTAGTTCCTCCAGCTATTTATTGTATTACGTGTATCCAAAGCAGATGTTTATGCTATTATTCGTGAGAACAGTCTCAGCTCTAGCAGGCTGACAAACACACGGAGGTCTCTGAAGCGCTGACCTCGCCTGTGAGCCCGTGCCCTGCCAGCCCCAGCAGCACAGCAGGGATGCTCGCTGCCTCCCGCTGCCGGGGTCCAGCCGCGAGTGTCTGAACGCTGGGGCTCACACCGGCTGGCAAAGGCACAGACGGATGACACAGATGTGCAGATGGTGTCTAAACACAGGCACCACGCTGACCAAGCAATTAGCTAACTAGGACAGCTTCAACATAGCTGCAAAAAAAGTGATGCACGCAGTGGCATGTATCCAAAATACCCACCTTTTTTATGTGACCCTACTTATACCTGACCTCTGTAAGTGATCTTCCTTGTAACTACAGCCTTCATCTATTGTTAAAGCTCGTTTTGTATCCTGGAAGAGGACACAAGATGTCTAGCTCACTTCATGCTTTGAATCATCACTGCCGTCACCACCACATCTTTGGTAGAATGTTTTATGATTCAGCCTGTGCTTCCTCCGCCGGATCTTTTCAAGGAGTAGCCCAAACAGGTAAGTGAAAGTGCATTTATAATTTTCCATGAAGTGAGTGGATTATGAACGTCAAGACAGTAAGAACAGGAAATGTTTTAGCCTCAAATGCTGGTGAGCATTATTTTGTGGACATTCACAAAACCAAACATTTCCACAGGAAGAAAAGTGGTTCCAAAGACAGAGAGGAATGTGAAAAAACAAATATTCTGTGTAACAAGCAATAATATCCTCATTTATGCAATCCTGCTCAGAACAAAATCACTGAACATGCGAAGTGTTTTGAACTAATGAAGTTTCCTAAACTCTGGAAAAATTACATCTGTAATTTTTTGTTTGCTAGCAATTCCTTGTTCGCTGGAACTCAGAAGAACCCTCTTCAAAATCACATTATACATGTTTCTTTAATTAACTGAGTAGGTCATTACAGTAACATATTCTTTCTTCTGAGGGTCAGAACAAGGGCTTGTTTACAACACTTCGCATTCCTTTAAAATCTACAGAGAAAGAAACTTGGTCTTGAAACACAAGTTACGATCTCTTCTTCAAAACAGAGTCAGAGAGTTTCTCTGCATTTTGCTACAGTGCCCAGATTATAAAATCAATTTGACTCCTGCTGCTAGAGTTGGACCCACCTCAGCCACAAGATGGAAAATCTGCACAAATGCTTCAATGCTGAGATCATACGCTACTTACAAAATAACCAGGGAAACATGAAAATCAGAAATCAATGTTATTGATACCTGCTTTTTAGCTCTTTGTAATGCATCTTCTAATTTTTCAGCTGTTAACTGGAAGGGTGACTTTCTTTGTCAGTCACCTACAGCACAAAAAAAATCAACAAGAATTAAAAAATATTAAACATGCATATATAATATTAAATACACATATATAAAAAAAAGAAGACAGTGAAGAAACACTCCCACCTAGTGAAAATAAAATTGCTACTGGCTTTTATTAAAGAAACTGAAACTAAGATCAGTCTTTTCTATGTAACTGAATTATTTTGTTTTCAAATGTTGCCCTTATCCAAGATTACACTATTAGTGACTTACAGAAGAACTTGTGTAGTTGAATGATCACTTTTTTCCCCTCTGACTGTATGATTTGGTCTTATAAAAGATGCTACCTGCCTTCGACTTGCCTCACAGATTACTGAGCTTTTAAAGGCGGATCGAATGTTACACATTTTATGTGGCAGATACATCTTTCCATGCTTAAGGAGAAAAATTTGCAAACCAAATTTACTTGTGGTAGGAGTGACAGACTTAGAGCTGGCAAATTATAATTCAGCATCTCAGTGCAGAACAGTGTCTGCCCAGAACCAACGTAATCCTACACATCTGACGGCACCAGCCTCCTGCCGTGCTGCAGGCTGAGAGAAAGCCAGGCTGTCGCTAAAGGTGCTAGACTGGTCCCGGCTCTTCGCGTGGACCTGGTTTGTGTTTTCAGGGTTTTTTTGATTGTTCCCTGTGAAGTGTCTGTTAATGTATGTGAGTAACTAAAGCTCACTGAACAAGGGCACGTGAACAGGCTGTATTCCGCCATATAGCCATGTTTTTGAATTTATACCACCGTAGTATGGAGCCGGAATGCGATATCCATCTAAAAATACTAAAAAATGAAAGGAACATTTCGCACGAGCAATTATTTCATGATAGTCTAACAGACTAAACTGACAATCTAAGAATTTGACATCTGATTTAATCTCAAAGCCTTCATTATGCCCTAAAATAATATTTAAACAGAATTGAAAATATAGCATACATCAGTCAACCTGAATTATTTCCCAATTTTCTTCCTTAGCATTTGCAATAGCAGATTCAATAGTCATATAAATTTTCAGTAAAGGGAATGGACTTGATCAATGAGTCATTTTATTTATTCATTCATTTATTTCAAGAATCATGACAAATTACGATCTTGCTCTCGCTATTTTGCTAGCGCTCTGTTACCATCACTTTTTCATCAGGAATTGCTGCAAACCTCAACTACTTCCTTCTGGTTGCCCAGGTGCTCTCTTGCAGCCAGGGAACCTGCAGCACTGTGGAAGCTGTGTCCGTCCTCATTTTTTTTTTCTGGGAGGTAGCCCCAGGTTCCTATGTTAACCAAGGGGTACAAAGGAGCCTGTCAGCACTCAGGTGGAAGTTCCTGTTAAAACTGCAAATACAATGAAATCTGAACACGTTAAAACGGACACAGATACAAGCAGCCTTAGTAAACATCATTTAAAGCTAAACAAACCCCACTGGTTTCACAGCACTTTTTGCCACTGCTACGCTGAAGCCATTGCACCCCATTCCCCCGCATCACAGCACCCTCCTCCCAGGGGTGCCAGCAGCGGGGTGCTACAGCGGGGCACCTCTGCCTCCTCCTCACCACCATCTTCCTTCCACGTGTTCTCTTCACCCAGCTGCCAAATTTTTTCTGGGTCCCAGATTTCAACCCAGCCCACCTCCCTCCAGCTTTTGCCACGGTTTCCACCTCTTCTTCTCAGAACTTTCCCAAACACACTGCATTCTCTTGATACCCTTCTCCTCTTCCTATAATGCTCTTAAAAAAAACATAGCTTGCATTCCAGAAAGTCAGTGGGCCTGCTGACACCTCAAACATTTTCCACCGTTCTAGAAACAGGGGCATTATTTCAAAGACACTCTGCCAGTACAAAGAAATGCCATGGCTTGCTTCCTTCAGGCAGTTACAATAACAGAAGGCTGTCAGGAGTCACAATATGATTATATTCACTTCCAACAAACGTTTTTAAGTAAAATAATCAAGTTTTTACTCACCACCAGGGTCACACAATACAGTTGACAGAGCAGCAAAAACAGCACAACAGCCATTCATAACAGTTATCTGGAAGAAATAGTACAAAGTTTCATTTAGCAATGAAATATTTAGCAGAAATATCAGCACTTGCCTAGTTTAAATTCAAAAAGCAAGAGCTAAAAAGCCATACCACCACACCTGTAACACCAAATCCTTGAATGTTACGTTGCCCACTTTTTCAAATGGAATATTAACACTACTAAGACTTCTGCAAATCTGCCATATATCCTTCCTGTAGTATCTTGCTGACATTTGTGCTCAGATTTGCTCATCTTCTTCAGTTTGAGAAAAATAGATAAAGTACTTGTCTTACATATTCCGGATTCAGTTCTTCTGCAGCTCTGGCATAGTGAGTTAGAAATTTGGCAATTTCTTCTCTGAAGCTAAAACAGAGAATTAAAGTCAACTATGCAATCACATATTTCTCAGGAAAAAAAAAAGAAGCACAAAATACACTGAGAATGAAGCTTACCAAAACCAGAACAAATGCATAATTCATTCTGTTATGAAAGCCTTGAAGATTTTGATTAAATAACATAATTTCTTCAGATATCCAGTGTGCTACATTTTGTGAGATACAAGCACGCAGAAGCCATCTGCTGCCTTGAATAAGAGTGACTGTGACTCAACTATTATTGCTGTACACTAGAAAAATGAGAAATTATAGAAGCATCTTTGAGTCCAAGTGGGGTCTGGTTTTGGAGAAAAGACAATAATTTGGGTACCAGCAACAGTGAAGCCCGAGTAAATGATGCTTCTTTAGATCAAGACAGGCTTCCAGCCCAAGTGAAGACGATGGTGGAGTTCCGATCGACCTTCAGAAGGCTGCAAGGGGACCTTATAAATGCTTGCAAATATCTGAAGGGTGGGTGTCAGAAGGATGTGGCCAAACTCTTTTCAGTAGTGCCCAGTGACAGGACAAGGGCCAACGGGCAGAAACTGAAGCACAGGAAGTTCCGTCTGAACATGAGGAAGAACTTCTTCCCTGTGAGGGTGACGGAGCACTGGAACAGGCTGCCCAGGGAGGTTGTGGAGTCTCCTTCTCTGGAGATATTCA
>Ga0065711_1002560_pt1 | contig 32975 bp, 16 predicted proteins | sample Hoacrofraction12_FD_59098 | JGI IMG/M metagenome (GOLD analysis project Ga0065711, IMG submission 59098) | Hoatzin crop microbial communities from Cojedes, Venezuela - Epithelial fraction 12 v2 (version 2) | ecosystem: Host-associated > Birds > Digestive system > Esophagus > Crop | place...
AGGCTGCACAGGACCTTGTCCAGGCGGGTCTTGAATATCTCCAGAGAAGGAGACTCCACAACCTCCCTGGGCAGCCTGTTCCAGTGCTCCGTCACCCTCAGAGGGAAGAAGTTCTTCCTCCTGTTCAGGTGGAACTTCCTCTGCTTCAGTCTGTCGGGCACAGGGTGTCTGCGGAAGGCTCGGAGCTCGCCTCTGGCTGGAGATATTGTTTGTTTTGCCAATTCATTAGTATAGGTATTAGTATTTTCCTTTGTTGTTTTATTAAATTGTCTTTATCTCAGCCCACGAGTTTTACCTTTTGTCCATTTCTCCTCCCCATCCCACTGGGGGGGAAGGGGGAGGTCTGAGCGAGCGGTTGTTTGGTCTTAGTTGCCAGCTGCTGGGTTAAACCACGACAGTGACTCTTTATTAGGAAAACTAAATTTACTTTTTTTTAAATTATAATAAGAAATTTTTATGATAATAAATTTTTTTAATGAACACAGTTATTTATCACTGCAAAGTTGCCATCTGTTGAGATACTTCTCAAAAGTATTTTGTCACAAATTATAAATCCCTGATAAGCTTTCTAATACTAAATGATGCTGTGAAATATTTTGGCTTTCTAGAGCACACATATAAGAAACAGGATCTCATATTTTACAATGAAAACAAAATTTCAAATAAAGCTGTAACTTTTTCCCTTTCATGATGACTATTTAAGTATGGACTGCACTGTCTTATTGTTGTCTTTTGTGTGGACAAGAAAAATAGGAGTCAGAAAAAAATAGGAAAAAAAGCAGTAAGGAAAAAAACCCACTATTTATTCAAGGAGACTAAATCGGAAACTAATTCAAACCTTATTAATCTCATTTGGAAAACTCCCACTGGCTTTAGTAATTTTTGGATCCAGCTCTTAGATAAGGTAATTAATATTTTGAATCACACTAAGTACCACATAATTTATGTTTAGGTGTTCTGAATTCCAGAGCACTAGGGAAAACTGCCGTGAGCAGAGGTGCCTACAGTTCATCCGAGACAGTGTGCTGGTTTACTGCCAAAGCACAAATCTTGTTTTATATGTCTGTCTGCAAACAAGTTGCCTCCAGGTAATTAAATGAAACAGTAGTTGAAGACAAAGTGGTCAGACCTTTCATTCTCTTAAAGAACCAGAACATTTTAATCCAGCGGGTTAAAGTTTCTCTCTTCCAGTATTGTAGCCAGTAAGGTCAGTTTATCCTGATACTCAGAATAGTTTGTTCAGATCCTCAGTAACAAACATAAAAGAGAAAATATATCATGAGTCTCTAAGGCTGTGGGTGTCTCTGGCAGAGGGGGGAGGTTTTATTTAATGATGTTGCATGAGGTTCATACTTTTATACTTTTCCCAAAGTGCCTGGCTTTAGCAATTCTAAATTAAAAACCAATGCTATTAGAAATATTCAGTAGCTCTAAAGTCACTCATACAGTGTCAGTAACACATTTCATAGAATTGTACAATGGTTTAGGCTGGAAAGATCATCTAGTTCCCATGGGCCATGGGCATGGACATCTTCCACTAGACCAGGTTGCTCATTTAGATGCATTTGAAACGAAAAATGATCCAGAAGTGCAATAATAGCTATCTGTGCAAACTGAATCTCTCCTAGTGCATTTCTTCGAATGCCATCTTTTAGGGTTCACACCCCAGGCCCTGCTACACAGTGTCTTCGCTCAGCAGTATCCCTGCAAAAGGACTGTGATAACGGAAATTACGGCTGTTGCCACAGAAAAATCTAGGAATTGGTGATTATTTTGTTCAGGGCAGTAAGACCTTGCACTTGGAGATTACTGCTCTAGATTCTTAAAACCATTTAGTGGTCAGCCCTGCCTGTTAAGTCCCACCTAAAATAGGTGTTGGTGCAGAAGTTGATAGCTCCCAGCGGGAGCTTGGGAAAGTGATAAAAAGGTTAAGCATAGAATTCTTCAGTCCTTCTGACTAAGAAGAATATGAAGTTACATGACAGAAGAGTAAAGGAGCTACCCATTGGTCTAGCTGTACCCGCAGGAGCCAACAAGAGACTAAGGGAGAGTGCAGTGCCTGGGACCATGGAGCATCGTCCCTCTATCAGTGACAGGAACGATCTTTTAGTTCCCTTCTATTCCTTGTCCCCTGTCACTAGCTCCTGCACTTGCCAGAAGAGATACAGATCTATATACACTTACAGTCAAAGCATAACATCCTTTTCCTTCTCTGTGGCTGTCTCTTTGTAGCTTTCTAGAATAATTTCCCAAATACTCAATATATCTGGGAAGGAAGTTCTTCTACAAATGTTTGGAATTTAAAATTATTTCTTATTCCAGGAGAAAATTAATGGAAATCTTATGAGATGCTCATCTGCAGTCATTTTGATTGAGGGTTAATAATGACATGAGCACTACAGGTGGAAGAAGATGAGAAACTGTGTAGTATGCTGTGTGATTAGAGTTAGCAGAGCCAATTTCAAGTCCCTGTGTCAAAAGATATTTAAGCTAGTACTACAGAATATAATTACTCCATACAGGGAGGCTGAGAGAGGACAATTCCAGAGATGCCAACAGCCTAGACAGTACCCATGACATGAATGATCTTGCAGTACTCCACTGTTTGTTTGAGACAACTGGCTACACCAGAGATTTTTCTGCTGCTTTTTACTGGCTGGAAACATTTCCAGACAGAACGGGTTTACGTTCTAGTGCTACTTGCCTTCCATCTTCTACATTTAACCCCTTCCGAAATACAGCTGAAGAAATTAATCCTAATCTGTTCATGCCTGACACACAAATATTTTTGTGCAGATTCAAGTCTTGAGCATAACTTTTCTTGTACCAGTTTTCCTTGAATTTGCTCATAATTCATAAATAAGCATTTGTGACTACTCCATCCACTGATAAACCACATTCTCAGAGACTGCAACAACTCATAATGCTCTGGTGTGGAGACAGTAGCAAGGGGAGGGCTCAGTGTCTCCCTGAAGTTGTGCTGCTTCTGCTGATGTAATTCCAGGAGCAAACATCTTTGGCTTTCTCTGTCTCCACCTGCTTTTCTGAGCCAGCTTATCTCTTCCAACACAAGTACTTTATTATTCATTTAGGACTAAGTAAAACTCATCTTGTATCAAAAGCCCCATCAATTCTAAGCATCTTTTCTTATTGTTTATTTCAAAGTTTTTTACATCTTTCATACTATTTTTTTAATGGTATCTATTTTCCTTCTTCTTTTGCACTGGGGTCTCTGAGAGTTTGGCAATGTTCAATGTATTTACTGGAAAATGTCTTTGCTTACCCATCCATGATCAGAAGATTTATTCCATGAAGCCTGGAAAAAAGAATTCACTCTTTTAGCTGCAGAGCTCACAGTAGTCATCCCACAGCAATGGTTCTCCCTCCCCTCCATGCTCTGGGCTACAGACAAGAGAGTCCAGTTTCAGATGGCTTTTGTCTGTTTTCCAAGTCCTCCACAGATTTGGACAGTGCTCTCTGATTGCTGGGAGACCATCTGCTGCGGTAACTATGTTCTTCGCAAATAGCAGAAATGACAGACAATAAACCGAGGCTCATCAGCATGAAAGGCAGAACGCACGATCTTTTCTCAACAAGAAAACATCCAGAATCCTCACTGTTGAATGAACTGAATCCGTTCTTGAGCTTAAATATAAGACAGATTAAAAAGATCCAAAATGCAGTTCTTGCAGCTTATAGATGAGAAATGAGAGAAAATACAAGAGAACAAATTTGTCTTTTAAACTCCAGACACAGTAAGATGCCCATCTGTCATGATCTGACATGTTTATACCAATGACTCCTGATCTTTGAAGATATCAGAAGACCAGGATCCCAGTACCTTAGTAACCATATCTCTGTTATTACCCATTTCAGACCATGAAGCAAACCTGATGTTATCTGAATCTGTTTTATACTCTGGCCTCCCACGTCCTGTCATATTTTAATGGCTTTTTTTTCTTCACTGATGTCTTTGTTTATACCCGCAGCCACATCCCAGTAAGTTTATTACCAGTTAATGACCAAGGCTGAATTTATATCTCTAGAGAAGCAAGACTCTTAAATGCAATTAGCATTCAAACAGGCCAATTATTTTATACTTGTATATGCAATAAGATTTTTCCAACATTCAAAAGGAACTAAATGTTTCAGTTCTCAGCTATAAGGCAAAAAGATTAGTTGCAGTTGTACTGTGAATATAAAAATTAAACCATTAGTACGGCTGAATCAATTAAGTGTGCCATTGTGACTTTAGTGTGCATATATTATGCAAATGCATAAAGCATAATCTTTCCTCACATCTTAGAATTTACTAAAATAAAAATATTCTGCTATGGTGACACTAAAATAGTGAACAAATTCAGAGCACTGTGAATTGCTAATTAACTGATACTTTCCTCTGTAACCTTTTGTTCTTTAATTTTTAAACTAGCAGATTGCATATTTAAGAAGGGGGAGGCAACTAAGAGGATCCATTTCTAAAAATTACGATCAAATCCTTTCCCTTCAGAGACTTATAACTTTTTCCTGAAAGATTCTTGATGCTCGCCATGAGATATTCTTGATCCACTGATAACTCTGGAAAACAACCCAAGAAACAGTTCTCTTATTCAAAGTTTCACAGCAACATCACAGTCATGTTTTTGCTGTTGCTCTGACTGCAAGTACCTTACTGTCATTATATCCTATGCTTACAAATCAAATAGTTTATTTTCATTCTCAGTGTACCCTTTGGCATTATTTTTTAAATTTACCCATCTTAAGACTCCACCTTTTCAGAAGAAATCTGCAAACGTTAAAGCAGTTTGAAGTATTTTACTAAGATCTAAGGAATCATGCTGAAGTCTGATAAAAGTTTCTGTCTCTTTACCTCTCATGCATTTATATTTTCCTCCTTTCCAGAATAATGTCTTTTGTTTAGAACTAACATTGAATCAGGGACGCTGAAGTTTTATAATATGTTGTTTTGGCAAAACCTTACTTCTTTGTTCTGTTACGAATCTCTGTAATACCATGATGTAGAAGAGTAATCAAGGATACCACTATAGTGAAAACTCTTTTTATTTTTTCTTCAAGTGGTCATAATTTTTGCAACCAACCAACTAATTTAGCTGAATCTTCCATGCATAGAGTTCATAAATTTTAAGTTTGTTCACATAATTATAAATGCTAAAGCTGCTTATTGATAAATCATCAAATTAGCGTGCACAAAGCATGACTACAGCTCTCCAGTAGTGCTCTGTGGAGTATCTCTTACTGCAATCAGTCCATAGTATCGGAATAAGGTAAGGTTATTCATTGTTTCAGTTTAACCTGGACAAATGCCAGGTGCCCACCAAAAGTGCTCTATCACTAACCCTCCTCAGCTGGACAGGGGAGAGGAAATATGATTAAAAGCTCATGGGTTGAGATAAGGACGGGGAGAGATCACTCACCAATTACCATCATGGGAAAGACAGATTGAACTTGGGGAGAAAAGGAAGTTTAATTTACTACCAATCAAATCAGAGTAGGATAGTGAGAAATAAAACTAAATCTTAAAACACCTTCACCTCTAGCCCTCCCTGTTTCCTGGGCTCAACTTCTCTCCCATTTCTCTGCTTTCTCTGCCCAAGCGGCACAGGGGGACGGGTAATGGGGTTCGCAGTCAGTTCATCACACTTTGTCTCTGCTGCTCCTTCCTCCTCAGAGGAGGACTCCTCACACTCTTCCCCTGCTCCAGCATGAGGTCCCTCTCACAGGAGACAGTTCTCCACAAACGTGAGTCCTTCCCACAGGCTGTAGCTCTTCATGAACTGTCCCAATGTGGGTCCCTTCCACGGGGTGCAGTCCTTCAGGAATAGGCTGCTCCAGTGTGGGTCCCCATGGGGTCACAAGCCCTGCCAGCAAACCTGCTCCAGCGTGGGCTCCTCTCTGCATCACTTTTTTTCCCAGTGATATTATAAGACAGCTACGAATATTAGCTGCACGGTGGACAAGTAAACTAATGTGAATGACTCGTCTGATGGTTATCATAAACGAGACCTTATGTTAATTGTTAATATCTTTGCAAATTATAATTCTCCAAAATAATCTCAAAAGTACAAAACCGTTGTAAAGAAGAATCTGAGGGGATTTTTGTATTCGGGGTGTGTGTTTATTGGTTGGTTGGTTGTCTTTTCCTGTGTGTTCTCCCCAGGGAAATGCAATCCAGGGAAGTGAAAGCAAAATTCTAATGCAAATTTCAGTGAAGAAAACAGTGACACATCTCTCTACTTATCTGTTTAGACATTAAAATAAATACATGCAAGCAAAACTGTGAAGTTTAGATTTAAGAAAGACTACTACTCTGCATATTTACCTTGTTATACATAGATAGGTATGCACACATTATGTTGGATTTAGTAGAAAAACTGTACATGTGCTTGCACACATTTGGGAAAATATTGCTCAGTGAAGTGCTTCTTTATCACAGAGATTGATGTATTTGTTTTGTGCAAACCATCGCCCTTTTACCACTTCAGTGATTTCCTGTACTATTAGTTACTCCATTTGCTTAGTAAAATACTATGTAATATTCATGGATCAAATTTTTTTTCTCAAATATTAACCATAATATTATCACTATTTTCTTTTCCCATGTAACTCTGGTTCAATCAATTTCTTTTCAAGACATGATTTTTAATGCACTCTAATGCTTATCTTTACCATCTTGACATTAATTGGGACTTCTGATTTGCATGAATGTCTTTATTGTCTTGCATAAATTTGACTGTTGATTTATAAGTTAGAGTGCATTCTTCATGGAGAAAAGCATATTTACCTAAAAGCTCTTAGCAGACCATATCCACATCTCAAGTACATTTTCCTCAGTATATGTCAGGAATCAAATGTTTTACATTTTGTGGGTAGATAAAACTTCTGAAATTCAACCATGTAAATTAAAGCAGACTTTAACACACTATATTTTCCAGATTAGAAATATAATGCAAAATTCAGAGCTTCCTTTTTATTTTCCTCTAAGTTTCAACTAATGGACTTCAGTTGCCACTGGACTCCAGGAATCAAAAGGACAGCGGATATTAGCATGGCCTATAGGAATAACCATCTAACTCTGAGTATGCAATTTCAGATGAATCAAAATAATTACTACATTATGTTGCTGAATCTGTACCATGTGTTACAACAGAGTTTCCAAGAACATAAAATTTCAAAAACTGAGCACTTTAGTTCCAGTGAGTCGTAAATTTTAATGTGCATTTTTAAAGGAACTCAACCAAGTATAATTCAGCTATACAAGAGACTGCTCCAGTGTAGCAATACATTTTTTCTATAACACCTACAGTAATTTGTCTATTCTTATCTAAACTGTTCTAATTCCTGAAAACCAGATAGGAAACTAATACATCAATCGCTTACAATAACAGTTTGCAACACTAATAGTATATGTGCACATACCCTCTCAAACTAAAGTAAGAAATAACAATTATATATAGCAGTGGGAATTTATATTGTTTTGAAACATGAATATTATGGTAAATGAGGAATGAAGGGGCCTCTCTCAGAAGCAATGATCTCAACTGTTTTTACAGCTTTACAATCCACTGAGTGTATTTTAAAGCCAGTAGGCATAATCCTACCTAACATACCTGAAAATAAAAGACAAAACTAATAAAATTGAACTGAGCTACTTAAAAATTACAGAGAAAAATTAAAATATTTCCTCATTGGACCCAAGTTTATTTTTCATCCTGGAAATTTTATACCAAGGAATATGGCATCTCTAAGGAATTCTCTTGGCTCTTACCCACTACTAGTCCCATGTTACTCCATGACCAAGTATAATAAACATTTTATTACAAAAGTCAGGTAACAAAAGGAGTTACCTTGTCACAAAATTGCATTTTGTAGGCTGTGCCACAGAGCTGTGCTTCAGAAATGTTAGATATTGACATCATAAATGAGTTGTCATTACAGTCTAGTGAAGAATGTATTATAAAGTGATATGACAACAAGGAAGCAGTTTTCCCTAGGTCTAAGCTAGCCCAGTGCACCTGACAGTGACAACAAAAAGCCTGAGAAAGAATCCACTATAATTTGGAGATAAAGTAGCTACGAATGATTAAACTACATATCTTCTAATGCTGATGCAGATAAAGAAAAATGTTTGATTTTAAATAAATAAATATGGGCATTCAAAGTATACAAAAATGCCAGAGGTCTCACTGCTGAAGTCAGATTTCTGCTTTATTCCTGGGGCTGAGATGCTGTTCTGCAGGGTTAAAATACACTGTGAAGATACACTTCCAAGAAAAAAAACCTTCAGCTTTAGAAGGAGGAGTTATTATAAAAACCAAACTCCACTTATTATTGTCTGAACTTTGGATCTAAGAGTCAAACTGTGCTTTATCCTGTTCTATTGCTACATCCTGAAATGAGACAGTCTGTAGCAGGGACAGTCTGAGGTCACACGCAGTACAGCTCTCACACTGGCAGGCCTCCATTAGCTAAAGGTCTCTCTTTAAATCCACAGAGTCTAAGTAAAATTAAAACTTCTGGAGCTCTTCATATTCAAACTTCTTCCTTGCAAAGGAACAGACTATACCAAGGAAATTGCCCATCCTCATCAGCATAATTAAAGTACCCAGCTTAACTATCCATGTCTTTAAATCTACCGAAGCAGGATTTTCTTTCAAACTTGATGAAGCTCATAAGATTTTTAGTAATCAAATCAAGACTGAAGAAAGTAAATGCTACATTGCCATTTAACAGATGGTTATATAGACTGTGAAATAATTAAATACTAGTTTTCAGATACTTCTTACTTATATTTTTGACCTCAGTAAAGGCCTAAACAATGGCACCTGGAATGACCAGATTTTTAATTAGTTTGTGGTTTTCTTCCACATATGAAAAGCAAAAGTTTTAATCTTTTCACATAGAATTTACTTTAAACTTGAGATATAGAAAAGAAGAATTTCATCCAAAACAGAATTATTTTTAGAAACTTCTGAGCAACTTTTAAAGTAGAATTAAGGCAAGACTTCCCTCCCAATTATAATATGCACTGTCAGTTCCTACTGCAATACCATGTACTTTTTGCTGCTATTGAAATTCTTATTACTTGAATTCCTGGAAAATAATGCCTCTACTGATGGATGACATGCTGTCAAGATATCTACTGTCTTTCTTGATTACTATGGATATTATTCTTATGTGGTATGTTAATACGAGTGAAAATAATCCGTTTTCAGAACCACTTTCATATATTTCGTTCTCCTGCTTGCTTCAATGTGTTCTTATAGTTTATGTATCACCTATTAAAAGTTGGTCTTGTCTCTGAACTTGGTATAACCTGCTTTCTTGAAAATATAATCGACAAAAGCAACAAAAGTGTTATTTTTTTAAGAAAGCTTTGAACGTACAGTATAAATATTCATAAGTTTGAACTTGATAGCCAGTAGGAAAATGTATTCTCCTAATTGTTTTCTATGGAAAAGCTTTTTAAATCACAACTTTTTATGAGCAGGCTTGATCTTTTATGTGGATTTTCATTTGCAGAAAGAACATCACTCTGTTCCCTGAGCACAGAAGTCATGATGTTTTTCAAGCAGTTCAGTATCTTGACCCCCATAAACTGGGCTAGTTTTAGAGAAGAGTCAGAGAAAGCAAGTTCCTATAGCCAGGAGTCCTCAGCAGCACAATAGAAGCCAGAGGTGGGCAGAAGCAGGAGTGCTGTGCTAGGACCTGCAGCCGGAGAGCTACCACAGATGCATGGCTGACCAAGCAGCAGCTGAACGGAAGGATAACCAGAAGGCAGGCCAGGCTGCTTCAGCTAAACACTCAGCTCCACTTCTTTTTTGGTGTGAACTTGCAGCTGGTAAGCTGAGCTGGCCCTGTGCTATCCAGATGTTTCAGAATTTGCTCAAGGGCAGTCGAGATGTATGGTCATTTGCAGTTATGCATATTCCAGACAGCAAATGACTAATTTGTCACTGCCAGGTTGGCACTCAGTTTTACAGTGCTAGAAGACTTCAGCAGTCTGTGCTTTCTTTCCTGACTGATATTCTGTAAGGCAGGACAGGCAGAAAAGCCTGAAAGGAACTGAGCCTTTCTCTTACAGTGTAGGGCAGTGAGTGCTGCAAAGCTGCTCTGCTCGCTGGGCTGTAACACAAAAGGGATATGACTCTCTTTCCACTGTTTTTTTTTAAAAGTGGTTTGCCCCCGCGACCCTGTCAGTGTCAGCTCCACAATACTAACAGAATGAGCTTTTCCAGGGTTTTAAGACAGGGACATCTAAATTTTCAACCCCAAGCAGACCTCAGTGTAAGGTAGAGATCCGATCAATACCTAATAGTTCTAACAGTATCTGTTGTCATTCACAGAAGCAGCAATGTAGGCACCTAACTTCTATCTGGAAAACCTATTATTGTTCACAAGTCTACAGAAAGCCAACTAGTTAAGAACAGGTTTTGTGAACTGTTCTCCTGGACTGGTTACCACTAATTCCATCTGCACTGTATTTAAAGCCTGTATTATATTCATATTTATGTTTTATTCTGTTTAATTTTTACTTCTTTCATGTTACAAAAATTTAACTTTTTCTCCTATCTCTTCTGTCTCTGCTAGAATAAATTCACCTTAACTTTGAAAACTGTATTTTTGCATTAATCTTACAACTGTTGTTTCCCCACGGAGCTACGCATCCTTATTTTTGGGCTGATGCCAGTTCTTGACCAATTTACTGCTGGGCTGCTTTAGGGAATCTGTTGTTCCCTTGAGCAGTTGGTGAGTACTTACAGTCTGATGAAATTAGCACTGCCTGTTACTTTCTCAGTAATTGGATCTCAAACATCCAGTTGTGACTTTAGTCCTCTCTAGTCCCCCATTTGGCTGTCATCAATCTATTCCCTTACCACATTACTAGCTCAGTTCCCTGACCCCTTCCAAAGCCTTGAGGCAGCAGATAATAACCAGACAGCAGAGGATAGGAAGAAAATTGTACAAAACCCATGCAAACTAAAGAGAGGATCTCACATCTTCTCCACTAAGTGCTGGTGTTCTGCCCTGATATGTGCGTTCCTGTGGGTATATAGACTGCTAAGATCATTCCTTTTGGGTACCGGTGGGAGGTGGAGATCTGCTGGATCTGCACTGGGTAGGGCCAGGGAGAAAGCAGCTATTGCTGTGGTTCTCCCTTGCTGTCTACCCTGCTACGGGTGGACCAGCAAGATTTCTGCATGACACCCACTGCTGGGCTGGAGCCAGGACAGAGTCACAAGTTACTTAATTAAGCAGGTTTGAAAGCAACAGTTATTGTGGGGATTACAAAAAAAAAAAGCTTTCCTAGGTGAGAAGCTAAATGAGTTTTCCAGGTGAGTTTTGCATACATGTATCTTTTATGCAGTTTGTCAGTCAGTCCTATACGATGATGAGAGTGGAGAGTCTTTGCTCCTGCTCCTCTCTGAGGAGCCACCTGAGAACTATGCATGTGGAGATGGAGAAGGCAGAAGCTGTGCATCTGCACTTGGTGTAAGGTATGTGTGCCTAAACTTAAAGTGGCTGTCAGTACAACACCGAACTGTACGGAAAACTGAAATACAAACTTAGTCTATCATCCAAGCTTTGCTCTTATTTCATTTCAGGGTGACTTTCACTTGTGTAGAAACCAGCTGTGACAGCAGAGGATCATCAGCCATGGAAGTATCTTCTCTACAATGCCACTCCCCAAAAAACCTTGGTTAAGCTCTGTTTCTTCTCCCCCATTGCAGAAATATGCCTATGATAATAATTTAACAAACTTGGTTCTTCACAAAATTATATGGTTGGATGCAACAACTGGCTTTCATAATTATCCATTACAACTGTCTTTCAGGCATGCTGCTGTTAATATACCAAAGGTAGTTTAAAAAAAAAATAGCAGCATATTTACTGCATTTATATTTCTCACTGTAATCAATTTCACAATTCCCAAGTCTTAACTCTCAGGAAAACATGTCTATATTTACATCTCTGGTTAATATCCATGATGTATTACACCCACACTTATAAGTTTTAAAATACCTTGCTTATGTGGTTTATTATTGTTCTACTTCTACCAGATCTGAGTGTTCTTTGCATACGCTTCCTGGACTAAGTTCTCAAGCTATCAACAGAATATATCTTCGAAAGAAACATTTCACATATAATTGGGCTAACACAAATGAGACACTTTTTAACACCTATACCTGCATTTATAGAATAAGAAGTGATTCTTGGCTCTCCATTGCAATGTTCAAAGTACTTACATCAAACTAATATTTCTCTATTGAAATATTCTTTCAGGAAAAAAGTAAAACATTATTTTGAAATGAAAATGGATTTTCACCACCATTTCCTACTGATGGAAGATATGAGGCAGACTGCCACTTTCAGTGCAGGTTTTATTATTCTTAGAGGCATCAGAACACTGTGAGAAGGTATGCTAATTTTCCCAATTGTTAACGCTTTTCTGGTGAACTTTAGAAAGTTCTTGTTTAGCGGAAAAGTGAATTCAGTCTCCATTACCATTTTAAGGTCTCCATGCTGGCAAGAGCACTGCTTTGTACAAACGAAAAAGCTGCAATAACAACTATGGGAGAAGCTGAGCTGGCCAGCCGTATTCACCCCTCTTCATTAACCTAAAATTGAAGGATATGTTAGATGCCTACATGCAGGCTTATTAATATAATAGCTCTGACCAGACATCAAAATCTCCAGTGAATTTAGGACTAAATCATGAAACAGCACTTTTCTTAGCAGACAAGGAATTGTTTTGTCTTACATCTGTGTTTGCATTGTAGAACTCTCTGCAGACAGACATATATCCTCCATGTGAATCCCCTGTGTTGACACTAACCTTTGTTCTATAGACCTGTCCTTTCCCTTAAAGACCTTCTGACTGTGGAATTAGAATTAAAACTAGGTATCACTCCCTTTATTTTAGCTTTCAGTTAAAAGGTAGCCAGGAAGAAATCTGTTTTGTTTGCAAGCAGGACTAAGAGAAAACAAAGATCAATTATCTGTTAGGAAGGCATGACATTTTTTTCACTTTCATTGATGATAGCTTCATCTATCTGTTGAATCTATAGAGACAGCTAGGTATTCTCTGTGGTAAATTACTACCGTGAGATAAAGAAATGTGTTCTGGCTTGCAACATCTTTTCTATTTTGCTTGTAGGCGTATGGCAAACAAGATTCATAAGAAATGAGCATCAGCCAGTGAAAATGCACCTGTCTGAGTTGCAAACAGAACAGAGTAGGCTATCAAATATTGCCATTAAAAAGAGATCTTCTGTAAACATTATATACTGCATCTAAATCACTGGGTTGTCAAATGGGAATTGAAGAAAGATCTACAAGAATGACAAAGAATGGCTTCCAGCCTCTCTTACTTGTTTATTACTGTGGTAAAATATCTCATTTAGCAAAAGTTCTGGAGAGGGATAACCTCCATTACTATATAAAATCAATGTTTAAGTCAGGAGGATGGATGATTCTTACTAGATGATTCTTATTTGTTATAATATAAGATTACTGTAACCGTTTACTGAAGAATTGTTTTTCCAAATGAAGAAGATTGGCACAGTGAGGACAAAAGGAAGACAGAATACCTAACTTTCTCTAGCTATATGTATATATACATACACACAAGTATGCACACAGGCATAAACATGTATATGTATGTCTATGCATATACATAAATTTTATAGTTTTGGAAGGCAGAAGCTAATATTCCTTACATCTTGGCTTGGAGGGCATTTTTTTAGCCACAACTAAGCGGAGTCCTTACTTGGCTGCTCTCACCCTGTTCTGTTCAGTTTGGTCTGAGCCGAGATGCTCTGTTCTCTTTGTCATCTGCTAAACTTTTCAAAATTTCCTCCCCTGTATTTTGTCCAGTCACAGCCTTTGTCAGAACTACTTTCAATTTCATAATTAAATTTTCCAGACAAAATAATAATAAAGAGCAGTGTGGTGAAGGACAGGAAGACTGTATTAGCCAAGTAACACATATTTTCCAACCAGGCCTGTACCTTGTGGGGTGGTACCGGGTCCGCACCTTACCTCTGTGCCTCAGCAGTCTCCCTAGCCTGAAAAGTAGGCACAGAGAAGAGACGGCAGCGTTTGTAGTCACCTTTGTGGAGCTCTCTTTGCTCATCCTATGTACCACTGGGGTGTATTTGTAAGGAGGTGACTGAACCATGGTGCGCCCTGGCCCCGCTTTGACCTCCTTGGCAAGAACATGGTGGCTCAGCCTGGGTGGGCCTTTGGCTGGGGCCCAGGGCGTTCTATGCCAAAAAACACAGCAGATACAGCAAGAAAAACATGCTTTTCCCTTCAGCTGCAGAACCCTTCTTTCCTCTGACAGGAGGGAATTAAACTTGTTGCAGTGCTGAGGGCACAGCACAGTCCCCTGACTGCACAGCCCGCATCTCCTGCCGCCATCTTAGAGGCCGGGGTGGGAGGAGGCCATGCCCAGCTGGGCGCCACATCAGGGCTCAGGGGAGCCTGGCCTATGGGTGCCATGAGGGTGGCCTGGAGGATTCGGTGTCTGTGGACACTGGGTCAATGGTGCCAGGCCTGTGCTCGGCAGAGGGTCGCCCTGACCATCCCTGCAGCAGCCAAATCCCCGGTGTGGGAAGGCGGCTGCGTGAACAGGGCTGATGGAGGAGCGCCGAGGGGTGTGGGTGCAGAGAGGGCATCGGGAGCAGCAGCTCTGTTTAATCTACATAAACAGACACGAACTGGCTTTTTATGGGCATTTGGCAACACTTACAAATAGTGGAATGCTAATTAACAGTGCATTACAAGGAAATAGGGCTGGAAGCAGAAGTTTTATCAAACCCTAATACCACATTTTATCCTCCAGGATTAATTCTTTCTTTTTTTCCCAATCCTATGGGCCACAAATGATGTTAATTAAACTGAGACACACCTCTCCTCTTGTTTTCAAGAAGTAGTATAAAACAGTGTAAGTTAGGAATGTAATGAAGGTTTAACTTTTTCTCGAATGACTTTTTCTCTTTTTTTTAATAACATGACGTGATTTGTTATAACTGCAATTTATAGGAAGTGTTGAAGCGCTAAGTTTCTGTAAAACGAATAAGGAACGGGGCTCAGGTTTTCCCTCCTCTAAAGGTATGGTCTGTCATACGTGAAGAAACTCCCTTGTTCTTTCTCTGCTGGGGGAATGTCTTCTTAGGCTGCCATTCTTGGACTAACCAACTCCCAGCTGTGGAGAATCGCAATGACAGCGGCTGAGCTGGTGGTGGCCTGGCTGACAGTGACGTGGTGTTGGTCAATACTAACTAATTTTTCAGTTTCTAATACTTTTTTTTTTAAATTTTATTTTTTTAGCAGTAACAGTAGGACTTTTTCTCTCTGTCCTGAAGGGATTATTTGCTGATTTGTACTTGCTAGTTTTTTAATAAAGAAGTTGGCAGGAAGCATGAAGTAAGACTTACAATTCATCAGGAGGCATGAGGATGTGTTCCTCATGGTTGACCCACTTTGTGTGAGATGTGTTAGCAAATACTTTGAAACTCTAACTGACAACTCTCTGTGCAGAGAAAAAAAGAAAAAAAAACAGACAGTAGGTACAGCCATGACACAGTTCAGCAAAATGACACTGCACAGAAGAGCCAAGCTTCTCCAAACAATTCTTCCCTCATTTAAAGTATTGTCAAGTATTTTTATTTCCTTCAAGTCTTTAAAGTGCCATGGGCATGTGTGTGTGTGTGTCTGTGTGTGTGTAGGGAAAGAGTACACAGACACACACCGGAGCTCATTTATTTTAATTCTTGCATCAGATACACATATTTACATCTTTATTTGTGTATATATAGATAGAAAATATATTTTAACAAAATTTATCCTAGCCAACAAAAAAAGAAGGCAGAAAATCACGTGTAGCTAGCACATGGTAAAATACATAAAATAGGACATAACAACGTATTTCTTCTGCCCTGTTACTCATCATCCTAGTTTATTCTCATAGAGGATATGAATTATTCATTTTTAAGCACAATAGGAAAACATTAATGCTGTTTAATGGCCAAGTGGGATTTTCTAATGAAAGACTCCTGAGTCAGGTTCATTCTAATGAGGAACATTTTTACAAGAAGAGGTATTAAGTATGAGAAGTAGTCATAACTTCTTGTTCAGAGTATGGCATCCTGGGTTATGAAAACAGATAGCTTTGTTTGGGTTATTGCTTGTGTAAACAAAAAATAGATCACAGAGCTTTCTTTTTCTAAAACAAAAACCACTTTGTGAATTAGCTACCAACAAGTAAATCATACTGGCCATATTCCTAATAATCGAGCAAATTGCCAGCATAATAACAAACACTGGAAAAAAAGCGAAAAATAGTTGAGAAATTCAGATTAAATATAATGATTCAGGGCAGCAGAGGTCAGTGATAAAAAAATATTAGGTCACAGTATTGCTCCCCTGCCTAATGCTTACTGTAATTATATGTTGATGTTATTACAAGTTAAGAAACTCACTGGACATAGAAACAAATTCTGTTCTGTGTAACAAAGTGGTACCTTTTCCAGGTTGTCTGTGCAGACTGAGTTCTCTGTGACAATAAATAGTCTGAGTGGCATGACTAACTCATGTTGGTGAACACCGAATTACAGGATCAGTGTAACTTAATTCCCATTCTGATGAATGTTACTTCGGAGGGATTATACCGTCAGTGTTTACCATTTCAAGAATTGTCTGACTTTAACTGTCTTTTAAAAACAGTATTATGGATACAAAAGCTGTATCCATTAAGATTAGTGAAAATATTACCTCCATGTCTCCTTGCCTGGTGATATTGCTCCTCTGAGTCTACAGTACGGCTGTCAACCTTATTCAGCAGGTCCTCTAAAGGCATCGGTCTGGAGACTCTCACCTCTCCCCAAGAGGCAGCAAAGACACATACAGGAATGTGAGACGCCATGAGCGGGAAGCAGGGGGTTTGCTGGGTATTTGGCTGACTTGCAAGGACACCTGAGCACAGTGGGGTGGGACATGAGTGGCAGGAGGCCGACACTCACAAACGCTCTAAGAGAAGGCTGACCTGTGGCCAAGGGCCAGGCAGATTTAACCAGTATAGGTGCTCAGTGTGCATGGATTTGGAGAGGACTTTAAAATAAATTATAATTATTAGGATGAATACGGCATTCTCAACAGCCCCCCTTTCTTATATGGACTACCATCTTTATCAGGCTGTGGCACTTCAACAGAAAATCTATTATTATCTTATATCTACCAGAAAAAAAAAAGCGCCTTAGTTTAACTCTCCTTCTTCTTTTCATTTTAACCTGGCAAAATCATTTCCTCCTCTATTAAACAAAGTATTATTTTGGATCAGAACCAATCTCTGTCATTTGCTTGATCTATTCCTTTAGATAAACCCTAATTATAGTGGTCAGGTGTTGTACTAATTAGGTACAATACTATTCAGTATATTGATCTGAGCTAATTAATGAAGGGAAATCATCTCATATATGGTTTTTTTATTTTTAGTCTACTTTTATGAAAGACTGTGTAATTCTAAGAGTTGATAGGCTTAGAGGCATTCTCCATTCAAAGGGAAAAAGAAGAAATGCAGGCTCCATTTTCACAAGATAAGGTACTGTGTAAACAGAATTTCTTGCCCTGTATGTTGCTTTTTTTTCCAGCATTTTATCACGCCGTCTTATATAAAAGATATTTTCACTATGACTGTAATATGGAAAATGAACAGACAAGATACGTCCTATTGAAGCAAGTTTCATAGAGATTGGTATTCCAAAGAGACTAGGGGGCTTGATGTATGTTTCATATGCAAAAAATGTAGGTTTTTTGCCTTCTGATTAAAATCTGTGACACTATTGCTGCACAGTCAAGGACCTGACTGGCTCAGGTGATTAGAATTCCACCAAATTAAAACATGCAAGGTATAAAAAGGCAATCAAAGTTAGGTAGATATTTCTGAGCCAAAAAATTTCCACCACCTGTCTTCTCTGGAAAATACTAAGACCAGTCAGTGACTTGGGAAAACTTTGTGATGAGCATAACTGACTAAGTTTGTCTTGGTTTTAAGAAAAAAAAAATGATTTAAAATTATTTTACTTGCCGCTATACCTTCTCATTTTCTTCCCAAGTGGTGGCACAAGCATAGTCTTCAAAGCATCTTACAGGTTTTCAGGAATTATGGAAGTATGACATGACAATTTTTGATTTCTGTTTCCCAGTATCAGGCATAAGTGTATGGAAAGGATTTTGTTGTCTTTTTTTTAATTTTTAAGATCAAGATCCCCACATATATTCACCCCCTTACAAGACTTACCTTTCTTATAATGATTCCACTCTTGCTGAAACCAATAGAATCATTTTTGAACAATAAAGATAATTATGAGCCAGACCTTGCTGGACTGGTGACAAAGCAGGCTGTGTAAAATATGGCGGAATTAGGGCATAGTGGGCAGGATGTGGCTCTAGCAAGTATCAGAATTGTCCGGGTAAGGTCTGGGGCCACAAGATTTATCATAATGTTTCAGAATATTTTTCCACTCAAAATTTATCTTCTTGGAAAAGATATAAGGCTTTTGCCTTGAAATACAATAATGATAATATAGGTGCTAAACATGACCTGGACAACCAGTACTGCAAACAATCATTATGAAAAAAAATATGGGCTTGGTAAAACAGATGGGTATAAATTTAGCAATAATAACATCACCTGTAAGTAGGCATCCCACAGTCATGGCAAATAAGTCTCAGGATTTCAGTTCAGGGAGCAAAATTAGTTGTGACTGCTCTGAGGAAGACATTTTCTTGATGAAGACATGGGTGTGTGTTTAGAAATTAGGTATAATTTAAAGTAACCAGTTAACTAAATCCATTACTCATTGTTAAGGAAAAAGACCAACTTCCCACTAGTTCCCAGAGAGTTTTTGATTCTCATTACTAAATGACCTTGATTCAATGGCATTTTTTGAAGAGATTTGCACACATCTTACATGTGCAGACACTGTAATTTCATTTTTAAAGCTATTTAATCTAGAGCAGGGCACTTACTTACTCTAAAATATACTCACCCACACCAGAGTTATTAACAGTTGTTCCAGGGTAGCTTTTTGGAATTATGTTTCATCCCCAAACCAGAAATTTTTAAATGTTCACAAGTGCTTTAGTTGTATGGGACATACTCTAAATTGGAGGAAAGCTTATGAAAACCCTTGTAAAGTTTTACGTTTGATAAAACATACATATCACCGTATAACCTCAGGCATCCATAAAGTTTGAAAATTATTGAACCGTTTGTTTTTTCCAAGTCCAAAATAAAATCTGTCACATAATGTCCTGTAGTAATTATACATCTGATTATGAGACTTGATTCTTTCTAATTTTGTTGCTGTAAATACTATTTAATTGTCACAGTTTGAAGTATTTCCCAATGGATTTTAAAGACTTAAATTTAGTCTTATCATATCATTACATACTTACTGTAAAGTCTCAGTCAAAATGTATCCAGCATATTTTCTTTGTCATTTTACTCTCTGTATTTGCTTAGGTACATTCAGAGGCATGCCCGTGAGAATGTGATGGCTCCATAGGGAACTCTGTTCATCACTTGATTTTCTTTGTTCACCCTGAGAAAAAAGGAACAAGTTACTTAAGTAGTAATGTAAGCATGTCCTATGTGCTTAAGTGCTTTGTGAATTCAGAGTCCAAGACAGACATATGTAAGAAGAAGTGTAATACAAAATAGCTGCTGGATCATAACATGCAGGATTGTAATCTGCAACATGCAGTTCAAGCTCTTCTGCAAGCTGCTTGCAACCTCCCTATCTGCACAGTTTCCTTGCCCATTAACAAACAGTGAAAATACCCATGTTGATCCAGAACTTCTCCCTATTCATCTGAAATATTCCTAACGCACTAGATGTTACATAGTTAATGCACTCTCTGCATGAACTTACACATTCAGAATTACACGGTCTTCAATGGCCCTCTTGGCCATCTCTGTGGGTGAGATGGGATTGTTTACTCTTCTACGTCATTCTGGAAAACTGCATTTGATTAAGTGCTTCCTATTTCGGAAAGTGGTGTGAAATGCAATATAACAAAATAAAAAAGAGAAGTTTACACATTACTATAAAAAGCTTATGTTAAAATGGCTTCAGATTTATTCTCTGGTTAGGTCAGTTTTCATGTGTGTTCTGTGGCTTGAGAAACAGTTGTCCACCCCATACAATAAACAAAGTTTGACTGTGAACAAGAATTGTTTGGATGTATAAATACAGACTGTAATATGGATTGAGAAATTAATGTGATTGGACAACTTCTTTAGCATGGCTCATGAAGCCTCAGCTCCTCTGCTGTGACTGATATGCTAAATAAGGATGAATTTTTAATTGTTTAATGACACTTTTACCATTAGAATGTTACAAAGCTTACTTTTTTTTAACAAGGAACTTAATTTAACCAAGCTTGTAGTTCTGATAATGACTACACTCATTACATACACCAATAATCACATGCCTTTCTCAGAAATCTCCTGGTTACAATAAATCTTGTATCATCCCAGAGTGATTTAAAGTCACTTTTCAGAGGCAAGGAATGTCCCTACAGTTTGGTGGAAATTCATGCTCAAAGAGAGAAGCTCTAGCACAGAAATGAACAAGATCATTTTCGCAATACAAGAACTAGACTTGTTCATTTCTCACAGAAAGACCTTTCATTTTCTTTCTGGTTTACTAAAGATGACTAGTCCTCCTGAACTTTCAAACACTACAAAAAATACTAAATGGAAAACAGTTCAAAAAATGCCTCTACAGGAAAAATATTCTCTACATGTAGCAACTTCAAAATACTGGTCTGCAATTGCAGTAACTGTGTGTGCACAATCCCTGTGCTGCTCATCTGTCCAGCAAAACTCCCCTGAAGGATAATTCTACCTAGCCAGCCTAAGCCCACTTGTAAAATATGTGAATAGAAATATCACATTTTTTTCCTGTTCTTTTTACTTTTCTGATTAGGAAAATGGCAAACAAACCAGCAAGCTATAATAGAAAAAAACGAAAACAACAACCAAGGGCTGGCAGATAGAAAAGCAATTCTGAAAGTCTTTGAATTGAACTTCCCCTGACAACCCATCTTGACATTCGCTGCGAAGATGGAGGAGACCTGCAAAGACAGGAAATCAGCTGTCAAAACTAATGCCACAGGAATCAAGGAGTGAAAGCAGGCATGGAAGGCTGAATGAAAAAGTCTCTGAAACAACTGGAGGTTTCTTCAACTGAGAAGCCTTGTCTTAAAATAACCAGCTGTTTTATCAGTATGAGCAGTGTGTGTATAAATAAATCAGTGTAGAAAGCTAAATAGTTTTTAACGAATATTCAGGTTACTCATTTAACAGAAATTATCAATATGAAGAAGCTGAAATTGGAAATTCCTCTTTCCTCTGCATCATTTTAAAAGCAACATATGAACAATTTTATAAGATGTTTTAAAATATTGCCTTCTTTTATGTCTTTTTTCAGTATTAGAGAGGGCTAAAATTATGTGTTTTCTCTCTAACAAGTTTGCATAACCTTGTCATATAGAAAATGGTCCTGTGCAAAAGCTTTGTTCATGCTATTCTTTACGTGAGAGACTTAGAAATTTTGCATTTCTAACCCTTCTAAAGAACCCTAAAAAAGGGGGAAGGTCGTACACATTCCCAGGCTCTAGTGAGAATTTACCTGAATGTCCAGTTGCACCTGGAGCTATAGATTTCAATATTGGTTTATTTCTAGGTCTTATCTTCTCACCTTATTTTCGGTTAATTTCATTAGCCCCAAAAAGATTGAGACATGATGCGTGATTACATTGGCTTCCAATAACAACGCAATCACTTTTTAGTTCTCAGATAATTAGCAATCATTTTGCATCAATCCTTCCATTACAGAAAGAGATTGTACTTTATAAGAGGTTAATATTTAAATGTATTAACTGGTCCCAGTAAATGCAAAAAGGGATTTTGAAGAAGGTTCCTAGACATGATAGTGACGAGTTTTGGAAATATATTCCAGGGAAGGTGAGAAGAGAGTGTTTGAGATAAAATTTGATCAGTATTGAGAAAATAAAAACAAAACAAAACAAAATTGCTGCAAATATCAGAGGAATGACCTCTGTGACCCAAGAGGCCTTTTGTATTTGAGTGTATTGGCAAGAATAACTGCAGCATACATATACATTTTAAAATATATTGTTGTTTGCTTCTGATAGGACAACACTAGGAAGGTAGGGTGAGTGAAGGGGATTTTGTTTAGCTCTGTCTCATGGTAAAAAAAGTTGCTTCAAGTGCTGTTAACTTTGTTTGGGCTGTCAGTCGTGGCCAGTAGCAGTCGATAGCAAACCTCCACCTGACTGATCTGAATAAACTCAGCCCCAAGTTCTGTGATCTCTATTGAGGATATCCTCTTGTAAAAATGAAGGAAGGTGGGATGAGACTTCAAGCTGACCTGTCACAAGAGTGTGGTAACATCCTCATACCAAAAATCCCGAAATACCTTCTATTGTGCTGATGCTGATGAGCCAATTCACAGAGCCATACCGACCCTGCAAAAAGGGCACCATTTTCTGTTGCTTTAGCTCCTTGATCTGCCTTACCATAGGTTAGAGAAACACGAACACTGGAGCACAAGCTCTGAGTGGTGGGAAAAAGAAGGAAGAGAAAAGGTGAGACCTCAGAAATAGTTTTCTGCAGTGGGCTGAAGTTTTCTCAGAACAGAGGTCTGAGACTGTGAAAAATAAAAAATGAAAGGACTCAAATCCTATCAAAGAATATGTACATTTTTCCTGTCATTAACAATTAATGGATCTGTAGGAGACAGATGCCGGATAACACACAGAGAGGGAGGATTTAATTATTCACTACTTCAGGATATTGCAATATTTCCCAGTGGAAGTTAATCATAGAATGATAGAATAATTTCGGTTGGAAAAGACCTTTAAGGTCATCGAGTCCAGCCACAAACCTAATGCCGCCAAGTTCACCACTAAACCAATTTACCTTTCCAGTTGATTGGTTGTGCTGGACTGGCACAAAGAGAGATGAGGATCTGGTCACGGGTCTCCGATTTCCAAAATAAAATTTCAGGATCTTTAACAGAGTGGAAATTAGAATTAATTAGAAAGCCAGTGAGACAGGGTAAGGTATTAAGCATTTACCAGCAGGAATTTGATACCCATTTCAGAAAAGAATAAGGAGATCTATCCTCAAATTATTTTGGCCCAACAGGTTTTAAAAATGTATGCTGAGCTGCACTTCCTTACGCATTCCTTGTCTGGCCACAGGACAGAAGCTTTCCATCTGTGTGGACACAGAGCTGGGGATCAGGAACTGCTCTACCAAATGCACTGCCAAGAGCTTGGGGAGCTGCATCTGCTCATTGTCCAGCCTAATCTAGAATCTAGTTTGGGCTACGAACAGAGTTTTTGTTTTGGAAAAGAGGGCTCACATGGGGAAGAGCAAGAATTAGTGCAGACCTATTGTTTTGCCAAAACATGAGGGCAAGGGCCAACAACTGGGAAGTCTTCTGAAGGTGGCAGCATGGATACAGCCCTCGTGCACACCACTCAGTGTGAGTGCTGTGCCTTGCATCTCCTCCATGCCCTGGTTTACCTCCTTTCATGACAAGGATTTTGTGATTAAGCATCAGTGAATGTCACTCAATCCCTGAGCATTTTTTAACAAATCATGACGTAGGAACAGATGAATCTCAAATTCAGGAAAAGTTATTTAATTCTTACAATCTTCAGGCTATTTTCTATAAAGTCACTGCACTGAATATTTTCAGTAATAATTAATTTTTGATACCTCAAAATTCGAGTATATGACCGCAAACATATATTGAACCAAAAGTTATTCAAATTTAGCAGTGAAAGAATAATTTGACAAAGTTTTTCATATCTCTTACATCAAACACAACATTTCTTCGAGGCTTTTCTCATCCACAAGTCATGTGTTTAAAACCCGGTGTTACGCTCCCATCTATTAAGCATAAGCCATGTTCCTTGAAACTAAGAAAGAAAAGAGTGCTCTGAATCATAATTCTGCAGTACAATTGTTTAATTTAACAAATGGAAATCAATTATTTGAGAAATATCAGATGTCATATAACATATGTTTCAATTTATTAATTTTCATTAAACTTCATTGACTTCAGAACATTTTAATGATTTTTCCCCTCTGGGCAGGCTGTCATTTCAATCACTTGGAGACAGACTTTTTTGAATTAATTTTTAGACAATTTAAAAAATATGCTCTCATAAGAAATGGTATGAAGTAGGGTGAGAGATGAAAAAGAGTGTGATGCATTCGGATTAGAGTAACGCCTTGATTTTGAGTAGCAAGTATTATATCTACTACAGAACTCAAATCAGTTTGGCTTTTAGCCTGTATACCAATGTTTATACCCCTTCTGGAGAAAGAAATGTTGAAATTAATGGCAAAACGTCCACTTCTTGCACATATATCTATTTATTCCACTGTATTATATAGACACTAATTCATGCTGGAAGGAGAGCCAGACAGGCACTACCTGATACAGTTCCTTGAGCAGCAGCACACACTAATGTGTATATTTTTAAGGGTTGTAAATAACTTGATGAAGCTGATATTCTAAATTATTTTTTGTCTTGCGGAAGGCCTAGGACTTCCTTCCATCCTTCCAGTCTGCATTCTTCATTGATCAATTGCTTACCTGGAATCTTGTAAAGATTTTCTTACAGTCAGCTGCAGGGCTGGTCTTCTAGGCCATACAGTCAGTCCTTCATCTCTGTGAGTAACAGAACAGCTAAAAGACGGGATTACATTATTTTTAAAGAACACCATTCACTACTATTCTTATTTCCTGCAGAACAAGGTATATACAAATGATTTTTCCCCCATGAACATAGGGCAAAATTTCAGCCTTCTCTCTTCCAATGAAAAAGCTTACTTCCATCTCACTCATAAGTACTTTTCTCCCAAGTCTGATCAGCCCATGGCTGGAGTTTTAGTTCATGAGTGCCATGCAGTATTGTCTTCTCTGACCTCCAAATTAGAGTCATAGAATCGTAGAATAGTTTGGGTTGGAAGAGAGCTTATAGATCGTCAAATTCCATCTCCCAGTTCTACCTCATGCCTCTGAGTTACACATGCCTCCTCTCCTTGTGCTGTGCACTTCCAGCTTTCTGGCTGAACTTCTTGAAGCTGGAAGTGCTCTTTCAGCTCTTGCTGAGTAACAAGCTTGCTGTCTGTCATTTTCAGCTGCTGCATGTTTTCACTCTTAATCTGTCACAAGCTGTATAACCCTGGTCTGAGGTTAGAATGCATCTGATTATTTGTTCCCATAGGATCCTTTTCTCATTTCTGTCAGAGACATCCTACGTGATGATCGACTGTTTGATCTCCAGAGTCTTCTCCAGGAAAAAAAAAAAAAAGACCTTGGGAAAATGTCAGATAGCCTTGAATTGTACTGGCTCTTTTTGTCCCAGGCATGCTAGTTTGGCCTCATCATCAGCACCTTCCAGAACTGTTCAGACTTTGACACCAGCAATGAATCAGAAGCTTTGCCAAGCACGTTTCCCAAGCAGAGCTTTCAAATAAAGTAACACAACCTTCACAGGGTGGGCCGCAAGGCAGTTATCAGTCAGTCACCACTCTTTTCAATAAGCTGAATATTCCCAGCAGAACACTGCTTTTAACTTCACTTTTCCTGTTCACTCGGCTGCCAAAAGAGGAGCCATTCTAAACCTCTGTGATAGTCTGGGAAAAGGAAGTGGCCAGCTGCCTGCAGGAAAGGGCCAAATTAGGGAATTCTCCAAAGGACAGCGGACATCACACCCAACATCTACAGTAAGCACGTTTGGTGCCAGAGTGAGTAATCTCTGAAGATATGTATACTGGGTACCAGAGTGTGCAGGATTCACAGGCTTTGAGTCCCACATACTATAAACACCTTGTGATGATGTACGTTTCAGAGGGGAAACTGCTGGAGTTCAGTACTGCTGTGGTTCATCACTTTGTAATGCTGCTGTGCTGCTGTCCCACGTTAGATCTGTTGTCACCTAAGAAAACAAGAAGTATTTTTTTCTATGGATTTAATTTATAAGGAGAAGGACAAAGAACATGGCTGTTTATATGAACAGAGCATAGTATGCCATCTTCCCAGCAGCTCTCTGCATACAAGGCAGGACTAGATTAAAAACAGGAGAACCTCCTTCTAAGTGATTAGAATTACACTGAAATGTGAATCAAATCAGGTCCTAGAATCAATAGCAAGTATCCACATACCTTACAATCTGTTGCTGAACTCCAGAAGTATGATAGTGTCTACAACAGATGTAAAACATACAAGCAAACAAAATGGAATGACTCTATGAGTACCTTGAGAAAATGGTACTGATTAATAATTATGACTATCATGATGTTTAAGCCTGTCCAGACAAGAAAGCTTCCTCTATTTGCATCAATAAATTTCTCATACAGACCAAAAGAACCCCAAAATCATAGAAACAAAAAATTTGGGCAAACAAGAACAGTGGAACTAAACCAACCCCCAGCCATTTAAAGAAAATTTCTGAGCTGAAATTGCAGTGATTTCTCTCTTTTTAGTGCTGTGAATCAGAAATCATCACTGAAGAGGGGAGAAGTACTGAAGAAGTTTTCTGTTTTGGTCAGTATTATCAGAATGTGGAGGCTGCAGGATGCCAGTATCTGGCCAAGGTTGGCAATACCCTGGAATCCTGAATGACTGAAATACTACAAAATACTTTTTCTCTAAAACCAGTACACAATTCAAACTAAAATTTTCATTTTCCACTGTTGCTGTTAACTGCACTAACTGTTGATGAAACCTGATATTATCATTGATTTGCATGATGCATATGGCATGCAGTCAAATGATACCACATTTTTGGTCCTTTATGATGCAGACTTACAGACACGGAAGTGAAAATATCTGTATAGCTCTTCAACACTTTTCCTTCTGTCATTTCTTTCCCTGCAGCCACAAAAGGCATTGAAACAGAATACATTGCTTTCTACTGTTCCATATATTCTTCCTAAAAGTAATGGCAATTAAATAACTTCTGGTATAAGAGGCAGGAGGAATAACTAATACTAAGACAGGGGAAAATGTTCTTTAATGTTTATGAGCTATTTAACACTGGTCTCAGTAATACACTACTATTATTTCTGTGTAAAACTGACACCAAGTAATTTAATGCCCATTATATTTTCTATGAAAATTGACTTAATCTAATAATGGCAAATGAAAAATACACCATGGTGTCTGCACTTAGTAGCTGAGAGTACTCACACATATTACATGCTTGGTGGGTTTTAATTATGACTCTGAAAAGGACCTTAGAGTAATGAAATCTTCTTCTTCTGAATGGGAAATTGTTCTTTTCCCTCCGCCCTTTTCATTCCTTCCTCTTCCTTTTTCTAATTGATTTTTTGACTCACATGGTAACTGACAGAAACTTTTCCCATCTCTGCAATAAATTACTTCAAATAAGATTCTAATGGTTTAAGAAGTCCTGGGCTACACCTTTCTCCCATTCAGGCTTATCACTGTATAAGCTTATTAAAGTCTGAATGAAAGACTTAACAGCTTGAATTAATATCCTTTTGTGAGACTTTTCAGTTTCTTTTCTCTTCCTTTTATGCCATATACTCTCTGTTTTTTTCTGCTGGGACAATTTTAGTGAATCCATTGCATATCACAGTAGTAGGACATTTTATGTGTTTAATGAATGCAATTGNCTTCCTAATGAAGCAGTGTATATTGCAATATATTGTTACAGCAGAATAGTTTNTCCGAATGGGGGGGAAGGGGACACGCAGACGGAGGGAAAGACTGTGACTTTTCTATGGGCTTTTTGTATTGAAACCTTATATAAAGAGAAACTAAATTTAAGTCCTTAACAGCCCATTCCTGTAAAGGTTATCAGTACTGGAATACCTTACCTTCCAGAGGGAAATTCATACCATGGTTCTCGGTACATGAGCTGCCTTGGTCAGGAGTGCACAGGAGTGTGAGGAAAGCACCCCAACCACTAGTCTGCAAGGTCTCTTCGGGACTGTTCTGGGCCCAAAAGTTTTGTACAACTTCTGCAAAAGACCAGGTGACTTTTTCCTCTGAGCCTAGTCTATAGCCTGGCCCAGACATTTGCCCATGAGTAGAAAGTTTTAGGTTCAAGTGTTTGATCCTGTGGTTATGAATGGACTTTACACTAAATCATAACTACCAGCAATTTTAATAAAAAATATGCAGAACTGCCACAGAATTTTCAGTGTAAGTGAGGAGAAGAGACTTGGTGGATTCATGGAGATAACAATTTTGGCTTTGTCTGGTAATTTACTACCTGAACTGACAAATTCATTTTCAAAAACATAAAATCTGGTCTACCCTTGCATTTAAATACTCAACACATCTGAAAATAAGGAGTCACCGCAACGTGTTCTTCATAGTAAATTAGAGACACTAGATCTAAGTGTCCTAGGTATAAACAGAAAATTTATATCTTTCAGCAATTATCTCATTGGAAATATACAAATTTAGGAATAAAATTAATTCTCAGACACGACATGACAACAAAAACTCTTATACCTATATTTTCTGTAAGGTGATTTTCTTTCCCCTAATAATTTATCTTCATGAATCACCACAAATGACTACACCTTACTGGGGAATTTTCTGAGTGCTAGGGCTCAGTCTAACAATCTGTTCATGTCAAATAACCTCACACATTCAATACTTTATTGGTCTATAACTTCTTTATTTATTTACCACTTGCTCATCGGAATTTCTTAGGTGTATCTGTCTGGGTAAAGTCATGAAAGGGAAGTCACTTAAGACTTATCAAAGTACCATTTTTTCTGGTTTCACTCAGCTTCTCCCAGGCATATTCCCGCATGGAGACACTTCTTCAATATGTGCGGAACGATCAGCTTCCTAAAAAAGTTGGATTTTTTTCTTTTCGATGTGACTACTCCCAGTCTTTTACCACTGTCCTCATTTATTACTGAGCTGGACTGAGAAGATGAACCAATTTTTCCCTACTCTGACTCTCCTTGCAGGTCTCCCTGACCGGGGCCTTACCTCATATTCCACCAGCAAGGGATGGCTACAAGCCGTGCTCCCACAGCAGCTGTACTCCACCTCAAGCCAAAAGGTCAAATAGCCATAGTTGAGATCTTCTGTAATTTGAAAAGTCGTGTTGAACTTCCAAATAACACAAATGGTTATTGTTCAAGTATGTTCATCAGTTATCTAGGAATTCTAATTTTTAGCTGGACACTAGCCTGATGCTGAGTTTTTCTTATGAAAGAGTTTATTATTTACGGAATAGAAAAAATCCTTTTCTGATAATTCTTTCTTATAAATGTATTTAGCTACCATCAGTCCAAAACTTTCACTCATTCCTCACTTTGTGTTTGGTGCACGATTACCTCTCTGTGGCTGTTGTCCTCAGCTGGCCTGGGATTTTGTTTCTGTTCCCTGTCTGGATGGGTGATCAAGTACTCCTGACACTTGTGCTTCCAAATTCATTGTGTATTGTCAATGTGTGCTCATTCAAGTGACTTCAAAAATCTCTTTGCATAAACATTTCTAAAATTCCACCATGTGACGACAGGAAACAAACACAATAAATCCATGAGAAGGATTGGAATAAATTTATTTTAAAAATGAATATTCATAGCCACTTATTTTTCATTGTTTGGCTGGTACCTCTATACAAAGAACATATGATGAGTAGGACACAGACTGACAAGGGGAGAAAAAATTTTTAAAAAATATGGACCCAAAGAGAAACTTGAACAGCTTTAAATGTCTGATATACTTTGAAATAGGCCTTTTACGGGTAAAGCAAAACTCTGAGACACACATTTGGGCAGGAAATGAAAACATGGCGAGGTTGACAATATGGTTGGACACTGCTGGCACGTCCTCGTTTTCTGTGTGTTTGATTCTGCAGTTCTAATGTTGCCTTTCATAAAGTTTAATACAGGTGAATACAATCTCAACAGCAAAAACAAAATCTTTAACACAGCTTAAAGAACAGTTTAAAGGGAAAGTTAATGTTTTCATTGAAATAACATCAGCTGCTCAGTTGCAAAAAACATGTATGAGCTGCAGAAAGGACATTGCTCACAAGACATCCAGGTTCAAGCATGAGTAGAGACACCCAGGCCTATTCAACAGTAGGAAAGTGTTAATATTTATCAGATCTTGATGGTAAGCGCCTGGAAAACATTTGATAGTTTCAGATGCGTACTAAAAATCTCTACTCTGAAGAGATTTAAATGTTTAAACTCAAAAAATATCCTCTCCTGTGGAGCAATGTTCATAGGGAGAAGAAATATTTTTAATTAGAGTGGCTAGTATAGCTAGAGAATGACAAGCTTTCAAGCATACAAGACTTGTTCAGGTCTTAAACAGCATACTTCAAGCTTAATAGATATGAAGAACAATGGATCTGACTTTGAATTTAATCATGCTAATTTGTTTTTCCAGTGCCTAAGTAGACTTCGGACAATTTATGAAGTGGCAGGTGAGCACTGACCAGACCTGTGACTGGAGACGTTGTGTACATGCAGTTGTCAGGGCAGCGGGATGTTCACAGCGGAGCAGCCTGCACAGGGAAACACTCAGGGCTGAAACTAAGGCTCTGACAGGGAGTTTTAACGCAGCATGAAAGTGGCAAGCGTGTTTCCAACCCAGAGCTAATGCAGGTTTCTGCCTGGAAACCCTGTTAATGCTTAGTCCCAAAGAAGGGAAGGGAGAGGGATTTAAAGTGAGTAGAAAGAAGACCTTTGCCACTATTGTCAATTGTTTCCAATAAAGTGTATCAACAAACCACAGCCATCGTTTTGGCCTTGGACTTCTAATGGCTTCTTTTACTTCCAGTGGAGCCACAATACACTTCTTTGCTTGAATTAGGGTGCTTACATTTAAAAAAGGCCTTTTGCTCAATGAAATACGGTTTTAAACTTTTAAGTGGATTTCTTTTTTTTAAGATTATAAAATCTTAAAAATCTACAATACCTGTAGCTGGTTCATTCTCAAAACAATCATAGAGAGATTTATCTGGGCTTGAGATGTTGGCAAACATTTAGTGCTTATTTCATTCTCATCTAAAGTTTCTGCAGTAGAGATCTAACTCCATAAAGGACTTCTAACTTTGAAAAATATTCATAAATCTACGTATTTCCTCTGTTAAAACATACAGACAATAGAAATTTCTTATTCATAGAAATATTCGAAGAAAAGGAACCTGCTTCATGAAGGACGAATTTAAGAAAAAAAAAATTACGTTCAGAAAAGGATGCTATGGAAACAGAATCTACACTTTGTTCCAAAACAGCTACAGTTCCCTGCAAAAATTCACCAACACTTCTCATCTAGTAAGAGAAGCAGAAGTAAAGCTGAAAAGCTGAAGAGCTCCAGTCATCTCCAGTTTTCATGATGCTTTATAAATCTCAACTTCTTCTTCAGTGTATAGGTAGTATACAAGAGGTGGATAAAAACTGTTACTTACATGAGATTACACACTTGGTAAATATGCAAATGGCATGTAATATTCTTCAGACCCCAGTGTCTGCCCCACTGACTCATGGGAAATTAATAACCTGAATGAGATGAAGTCCTTCTGTGCCTAAGAATGAATCAAACAGTCTGTACAAATACATATCTGTACACACACTGTTGTCTCTTGTAAACTATCTATATATAAAAAAAAAACAAACCCCTTACATTTCTTGAAATAGTCTTTCTCTTTGGAGTGAATTCCTGAAATATGTATGCTGAGTTTTATTGTCTAATATTACATACACTTTTTAGCTGACTAAACTAAAAGTCTACTTTTAAAAAAACTAATTTATTAGAAAGTGGTCCATTACAGTTTGGGTTTGTGTAGAAGCAAAAGCCTTACACCTGATGTGTGTTCCTTAGAATACTTTAAGTTACATTTTATCTGGCTAGCGTTAGGGTCAAAAAAGTCTCCTGATGATTGGTCCTGTCTCAGACATGGTCTCTGTCAACTTTTGTATCCTTCTTGTCTCAGAGAAGCTGTAGAACTTCTTTTCTGTATTAGCGGGAAATCACTTTTAAGTATCTCTTAAGCACTTTAAAAGCCTTGTAAAAATATAGTAGTGAAAAGGGCAAGACTATTTCATGGCAGTAAAGTACTACAAAAAATTAAATTTAAAGGGAGGAAATGTGAGAAGGTTGTAGTGTGTTTATACTCTTTAATTCAACCTATAAATTTAACAACAAACCAGCACTCTATGCCTTAACGACAGGTGTCCTCCAAAGAATAAGAGGTGGTGAACATCAGCCCAGTTCTAAGGAGGGTGGCAGAAAACATCAGGTCACTGCCTGCTACACACATGCAATAATCCTATGTCTGTTTTCTCTATGCGAAAAAGACAAAATGCCACATAGAAATCCTCTTTCTTATGAAAAGTTGCATGTGCTGTACTTGTTTAGAACACATGTAACTTTGAATATCTGTCTATTGTGGAATGAGCTTGTCTTAGTAGTGGGAAGGCTATGCAGCTCAGGAAGATTTGTGGGAGTCATGAAATGTTTCTCCACCTGTGTCATATTGTTCCAGACGTTGCAAAACACATTTGTGGAGTCCTGGCTGGATGAGAGGGGACATAGCTTGGTGCCGTTGAGCAACCCAGGTTCCGATCCGGAGGTGAGCCTTGGGAGTGGCGGACACGGAACCCTGTTGGGAAGGTAGAGCTACAAGCTCAGGACACTGGAGCATGGGGACCGTCACGTCGCCATTTCCTGCCGCACTGTCACTTCCTTCCTGCCATGTTGTCGCTTCCTGCCACAGCACTGCTTCCACATCGAGATGCAGCTCTGCACCAATCACAACGAGTTGCAGTAGTTTTGCCTATATATGGACTGGGGGTCTAACCAATCAGATGCTGTAATTGCTTTGCT
>Ga0065711_1030302_pt1 | contig 32969 bp, 17 predicted proteins | sample Hoacrofraction12_FD_59098 | JGI IMG/M metagenome (GOLD analysis project Ga0065711, IMG submission 59098) | Hoatzin crop microbial communities from Cojedes, Venezuela - Epithelial fraction 12 v2 (version 2) | ecosystem: Host-associated > Birds > Digestive system > Esophagus > Crop | place...
TTTTTTTTTTTTTTTTTTTTTTTTTTTTTTTTAATGTCTACTGGAGTTCAAGCCCTGGCTTTCTCTACTGGGATCACAAACTGTCTCTTTTTTACCCAGGTCCCTGTTTTCAGGAGATTTCTAGGACAGTGCTCACGTTCCCAACTTCAGCCAGCAGGAACGGGTCTGCTGCTGACACAACGGCAATTTACAGTGCTGACACAGTTTAAATTTGTTGATTTGGATGCACCACCTTTCAGCCAACATGTGCCTCTGCCTCACCCCACCACCGCTCACAAGCTAGCTAAAGATGGGAACGGAGCCGTACCCAAGTGCGCAGAAGATTGCCCCAAAAAGACTCCATTTCAGCTGTAATGCCCCATGAATGCCTGACAATAGATAAGCAGCTGTGACTCCTGCTCCCTTTGCCAGGCACAGCTATCTCACCTTAACTTGTGCTCCTCCAGGTACACCCGCTGCCATTAAATGTCATTTTAAGCTCTTTGCGGCAGAGGTTGGGTTGGGAAAGGGGGCTGTTTGCATGCAGCAGCCAAATGCAAGAGGTGCCAGACTCCAGCTGGAGCCTCTAAACATTACTTTAAATACCAAGAGTACCCAGTTATTTCTACATGTTTTTCAGCTGAGGGATTGATTTCAAGGATCAGAGAACAGAAACAGTTCATTTTTGAAAGATAAAAAGTAAAATATTAGGAACTCCAGATGCTCAGTAATTTTCTGCACAAGACAGGAATTCTGCTTAAAAGGCCCCTTTCCACCAAATAGTACTATTTTTCTTGAAAATGTGAAAATAAAGTTAATTTCTGAACAGTAGCATATGTCACATAAATATACGTACCAGCACCACTCTGTGAGCCTCACATCACTTTGCTAGCAGCACCAGGGAGATTTCTATTATTTACAGTAAGCATAGTTAATAACTTGCAATAATCATGTCTTGCATCAAGCTCAGAGTGAACTGCTGCCAAACTGATAAATGTGGCCATGAAAATTGATACCTTTGAAATTTGTTTCAAGGTTCATATACAGAAAGCTTCGCCAGCAGATACACAAAAATCAGAACACTTTATAGAACAAGAGCATTCTGCATATGGCTGAATTAATTAATCATTTCAAAATCACCCACTTAGAAGAAAAACTGTCTCTAGCTTTGGTGACTGACTGTTTATTTCCAACACAGAAATAACTTTATTCATTGTGGAAAAGGAGAATACCCTATTCTTTCCATCTTTTGAAGGGTAAAAATAAGCATACAGAGAAACGATAAAACATCACTCATTTAAAACAGGTCTTCAGGCCTTAAAACGTTTTCAGTTGCAATAGTAGTACAACTCCCATATGATTGTCCTCCTGCTCAAAGTTAAGTGATCCTTACTATTAATTCATACATTAACCTACTACAGAAAGGAGTTTGTGTTAGGAGTTTCTCCTCCATCCTCTTGGAGTTATTCTTCCAGACATAGAAGAATGTGCGTTATAAACAGTTAAGCTAATAATCATACCAGAAAAATAATAAAAATGATAAAGCAATGCAGGTTCTGAGCACTGGACACTAAAAGAAGAACTGTCAACAAGACAGAATGGAAAAGAGTGGAAAAAAGTAACCGCTGTTTTCACATAGATTACCTGGCTAGCAGCCACACTAGACAGTACTGTCTGTATGTTGGATTGCCGAACTTATCGCCACATGGCATCTGGTTCCATACACCTGTAACTGCCAGATTTTTATTCTGTGGGTTAAAATTCTGAATTTCTCAATCTGAGAGCTGATCTTTCTACATGTGACTGAAAAGATATTTCATTAATTCACTGATAATACGTGAACGACACTAACAAGCTGTGCATCCCTCATCCGTATCTGATGTTCACATGACAAACTACAAGCGGTCCTGCTCTTTCAAAGAGAAGAAGAAGGGTCTGTTTACAGATCTGCAGCTTCCAGGCCCACTGCCAGATGCTGGTCAACTCCGTGGGCACTACTACGATTCATCATCGCATGATTGACTAGAATTATTCAACCTGCCTAGAAAAGTAAATAACAAAAATGCATTAATATTGCAAAATCAAGCAATGAACAGCCATGAGTTTCAAACACAGATATATTTAGTATTAATTAAACCCTGCATCATTCTGTGTCTTAAATTGACATCACTGGGGTTAAAATGGAAGCTGCTGTGGCCTTGTATTTATCTTGTTAGCACTCTTTGGTGAGGCAGAAGAGACAGAAAACCTGATCCAACAGGAAAGCAGTTGAATGCAAGCTTGAAGAGAGCATACTGAACCAGAAGAAAAAAGCATACCATCTTGTATTTAACACACATATATACTACAGAAAGCTGAATCAATATCAAAGACAGATGAAGTGTTTCTGACTTGAGTAGCTGGTAATTGAAACTTCAAATGAAAACAACTCTTTGTTTTGAAACTCTTGGGATTTGAAACTATTCGAGGAGGAAGAGGAGTGTGGGTGAGGACATCGAGGAGAAAGGAAGTGGGAAGGACAGTAGGAAACAAAAACAACTTGGAAATTGAAATCCGCTACAGGAGAGACAGCGACGGCCAAGTACAGCAACCAGTCCCACGGAAAAAGTCTTCAACTGAAAATTCTCGTATGCTACAGGTAAGACAGACCCTGCACAGGAATGTTATGGGCAATAAGATGCACTAGAACAGCATCGCTACCATATGCTTGTGTAGGAACATACAGTAATACAATATCATCTTAAAACTCTAAATTCATATGTGAAACTTTCATACAAAGTTATTACTAAACAGTGCAATTTGTATCTGCCTTCTAGAGTTTGAAACTGCTGATGCTGTTTAACCAACTTCTGTCCTTTAAATATTACTCCATTTCTCCATAAAATATTTATATTAAGCTTCTAGCACGGGTTTCTGCTCAGGGTCCTATTAAGCTCTCATGAGGAGCTGAGTCAACATGTCTCGTGCTCAACCTTTTAAACTCACTGTTTCTTTCCGGTTACATAAAAATGGAAGAAAACTGGAAGACACGGTTGTATTTTTCAGTTCTCATTAATGAAAACATAACTGCAATTAAAGAATAACAAAAGTAGTAACATGTATGCATCAAAAAGTTATTTTAAAAATGCTGTTCATCTCCTCAACTAAATTAAGCTCCAGCAAATGGAAGGTATTACTCCAGTATGCTCTTCTCTATCTCCTACTTTTCTACACATTATCCAACTTCTGTGCCAAATGAGATCATTCTGCTATAGCCCACACCTGCTGAAAAATTGATTGTTTTGACATAAAATGTTCATGCGCAGCAGCATACATCAAATCATCTCTGCAACCAGAGGAATGTGATCTTTGAGTCCGCCAGGCTACCAAAATTTCCACAGAAGTCAACAGCGGTTGTGTTTACACAAAGGGTGCTGAGTGTTCGTGGGTTTAAGTTGATTTCACAATTTCACGGTCTTCAAAAAACATTCTCTGCAATCCTTCTTTAGGATCTTATTTGCCTTGAAGAAAGTATATCCAAGGACTTGCATGATTGAGATCACCTGAATATAACTTCATGTTTTTACTGACATTTGGCTATCCTCACCTCCAGGCAAAACAGTAAGGAAATTTGCATGTAAATTATTCAGTAGGTAGAAACCCCAGCTGCAATATGAGAAATATTTAGAGGATTACAGGTATCTTATTTATTAAATTATACTTCCTGGATGTTAGGCTAGTTATGAAGATTAAAACAGTCTTGCTGATTTTTTTGAGAGGAGGCAATTGAGATGTATTTGGTTTTAGGCTTCTTGAGTTTATATATATGTATACCTGTGATAGCAGTATTGCAATGCTGAGCAAAGAAATACACCTTTGTGGCTCAGGCCACCTAGGAGTACCCACATCAGAGCAAAGACTGGGTTGTTTTACCTTTTTTTTTCTCCCATCTTGCTTATTGCAGAAGTCTAGAGTGACTAAACTTCTGAGACTCAGTCTCCATTAATCAGCATCCTAACAAGCACGAATCATGCAGTTACTAAAATTCGATAAAGATGCTTCACAAAAAGAACCCTTCTTCCTTTACTAGCAGATGTTTAGAGGCTACACAAGTATCTCGCCCTACATCACATAATTATTGTTAGAAAAACTGCACCTTATTCCACAGCAAACTGGATGTTACCAGAAAAGTCACATGCTGCTCAAGCGCTGAAGATCACTCACTGTACCAAACAGAACTTCAAGATACACACAGTCGCACGTACCACATCCAGAGCCCTGCCGCTGTATCACACTGGAAACCCTGCTAAAATACATGGCATGACGAAAGAATAATAGATTAGAGAAATGGCAGTCTTAAATAAAATTTGTCAAAAATTTAGAACTGGTAGAGGATTCAATAAAATGGCTTACCACAAGAGAGCATACTTGCATGTATAAACTGCTCAACAGTTAGGTAGTTCCAGCACAGAAACTTAATTTTTTTTTTCTTAATTAAAAGATGTGGCTGACCTGCATATCATCATCGAAACCAAGGACTTTATCAAAGTGAAAAGCCCAATTAGCATTATTTCTCTCTGGATGTATAGGCTAACACTTCCCTCATCAGCTCAATAAAAACCCAAGGGTGCCTCTTCTCTCCAGAACTGCAAAACTAATAAACAATTTCATGTAATTTGAAACAGACTACATTGAAAACCAGTTTACCTCAAGAGTAAAAAAGTGAATTGCATGCTTTTCTCCAGGGCACGTGTGAAAACGTAAGTACAAAAAAGTGAATGCATGTAAAAGTACACTGAATAGACTTGTGTTTACAAACAGAGGAGGGTGAGTGCTGTATTTATCAAATTTGAAAATCATATGCTGCAAAATCCTTTATAAAATGCATTGAAAACATGCTTCCATAACACCCTTTGAAATAACTTTCAAAGCTAAATTAAAATGGTACCCAAATAGACCTTTTATTAATATTATTTATAAGAAGTTATGATAAAATAAGGTGCTTCCTCTGCTAACCAGTATTTTTATTCTGGTTGTTTCCATCAGACCTTTTATTACTAATATTATTTATCAGAAGTTATGATAAAATAAAGTGCTTCCTCTGCTAACCAGTATTTTATTCTGGTTGTTTCCATCACCACCAAAGGGACTGTTCAATGTGAAAAAAACCTACAAACTGGAAAGAGATTTCAGCATTTGTAGGGAAGTCTCTCATCACTGGAAAGAAAATGCCTTTCCAATTACAATGCTTTTTCTGTTGCTGTGCTTCAATCACCGTGCTATTACTATATAACACAATAAAGTATCTGTTCCACGTTAGTTCACCCAGATATATTTTTGATTTTTTGTTACATAAATCAAAATCCACACACTATTTTTCCTTCAAGAGAAAAAAGAAAGCAAAAAAGCCCATTGAAAACAAGCCCTAGAACCTCTCTCACTGTATGGCAGGAAAGCACCCAAATGTTATAGTAATGGGCAAGAATAAACAGAGTAAGAAACACGCTCTGGGTGCACTCTGCAACTCTTAGTCAGACTGACAGTCAAGTAAGTGGTAACAATACTGTTTTTCTCAACAGGTTAAAACCAATTCCTGCAGCCTTTAAAACTTTACTAACAACATTTTGCTACTACTGCCCAATAGGAAAATAACATTTCAAAATTTGGCCCTAAACAATTAATTCTCTTTAGATACCGTTAAATCCTAATACTTGAGTTCATGTTGATAAGTCAGGATCAGGACAAGCAGCGGGACACTGGGGCCAGGAACAACTGGAGAAATTAGGCTCTAACTCCACTGAGAAATTTTAAGACTTTCAAAAGTGAATGAAAATTAGGTGTCTCTTCCTATTCTCCACTAAAAACAAAACACCTACACAGGGCATAGAGCACCTACCCCACAACAGACACACCCATGGGAGCAAGGGAGGGAGAAGGGACTGCAAACCTGGCTTTGCAACAACCAAGCTGGGTCTGCCAACCACAAGAACATTTCTGAAGAGTAAACCTCATTCCAGGTCGCTCCCACATCATTTCTATCAATGTTTCCTCAGAGGTCTTCAGTCTCCCTGAAACATAAAAACCCAGCCACCACCAACCCGAGAAAAGAGTTTCACTGGACAGTTTCGACCAGCTCTCATTAAGATATCTACAACTCCTACAGTTGCACGCCAGTTTGGTGTTTATTTGAACAAATTAAGTATCTAATAGATACCTTCACATTTGATTATCATAAATGTCAAGAGCTTCCTGTAGGGTAAGAAGAGCTCCCCAAATGTTTCAATGATTTTTCAGCTTTATCTGAAGTGGTTAACTTTAGGATTTTGTAATGAAGGAAACCCTGCAACATTTCATAAACTAACAACTTTCATGCCTACACATTTTCACCCTAAAACATATCCAAGGACTTTCACTGAATAATACTGCCTCTTCTTGCACTTGACATTTATTAGTCATGATTTTAAAGTGAGGAGTATTTAATTACAAATAAAGGATCCCTGCCTTTGATAACTCTCAAGGAACCGCTAAGCATGAAAAAATACGATGCTGGAGCCTCCCCTTCGACTTTGCCATGTGTATTTCTTTCTTTTGATAATTCTAATAAAATAGGCTAATTGTCAAAGTCTAATTTAAGACTTAATGAAGCAGTAAAGGTTGGGGTGATGAAAAAGAAGCTGGAACAATAACAGTAAAACACAGTCATAGACTATGACGATCCAAGAAAAATTTTCTGGCCAATTAGATTTGATTGTGTTAAACAATGACAAACTACAGAAGTAATTAGAAATCACATACAGTATTAGTAGGTGACTAAATGCTGGTGCTGGTTAACTGCATTTTATGCTTTCTGAAGACTGCCATATCCTTCTACCACATCTGTTTTAAACAAGAATCCAATTTAATCATTAGAATTGTACTTTTTCCTCCCATTTAATTGTGGCCAAATTGTTTCCTGAATTTTGTCTTCCTCATGCTTTTACTATTATAAACTCTATTAACATTAAAAGGATATTATGGAAATGTTGTTCACATATAGTCCAAATTGACAGTGACAAAAGAAATTAATCTGAAAGCTCAATGACCAAAGTCAGGCACATACTTTCGTAACAGACTTACATGCTTATTTTGTATATATATAAAGTTAAAAAAAAAAATAAAAAATCATAGAACTCTTAAGGTCCATAGATACCCACTCCCAGAACTGAACCAGACAAGATTTTCACATCCCACTTTAGCAGGCCCAAACAACAGCAAAGCAAAACTGCTCTGCCAGTTCTGAATGGCTGAACGCCCAGTTGTTTTCACATTTTAAAATACAAAAAAGAAAAAAAGCTTTGAATCCACAAAAAAACATCACACACACAAAAAAGTGCTTTACGCCAGTGCTGAAGACTGAGGGTTATTCACAATGGCTCAGCTGAACACTATGCCAGGGAATCATTCTTGATGTGAAATTAAATACAGTCAGCCTTAACATTTCATAAGCATCTTTGTATTCACAAAGGGTGCATAATACCGTAGCAGTGAACACACCAAAAAATGTGAAGACAGAACTCTACTTCATATAAATGCTCACAGCCAATTTCCTTAGTGCCTCGAAATAACAAATAAATGTAAATCTGACAGTTAACACCACAAGCAAACCCAAATTACTATTGTGTTTTAAATCAGTACCCCCAATGTCAACGTGTCTGTGAAAATAAAGAGACAGGAGAAGGCACAAACATGAGTTTGCGGCTTAATGGACTTTCTACGTTTCAACCTTTGCTTCCAGGTGATGCAATGCTCATGAAGAATTCATCCTAAATCACACACTCAAGTTTTCAGACAATTAATTACCCGGAAAAATTAATTCACAGGAGATCCTTCAGCAACATTTCCAGTGGCACACTACTGAATACAAACAGAGTGCATCTGTCTGTACCACTGCATCTGATTAAAAAAATCAAACACTATAGATTTTTGTTGAGTACCTAGCAAGTCATATGTCAAGCTGTCTAGCAGAAAACCTGGTTTCAGCCATGATTCCCATTGTCAAGATGTAATAACGAGTGCCCATACAAAACGGTTCTTGTTGTACTGACAGCCGCATGGCACGTGGTAATGTCCCAAGGTTAGATCATTCTTCGCTTCATTCCGAGTCTTTCAAATTTAGATTCAGAGAAAACTCTTTATGTGGCAAGAGGTACAGTAAGCTTGTATCTACTGCTCATTTTGAGTTTTCAAGATCAAATTCCTTAAAGGCTTAAAAATGGGAAAAAAAAAAAGAAATTTTTTAAGTTGTCTTTTCACACAAGTACAATCATCGCATGTGAAGTAACCCAGTCAAGTTCACTCATCACGCAGCAAGGAAAATAAAAAAAAAAAAAGCAGGACTACAGCTAGACTGCTCTTCTATAGAAGCTTCATGCAGTGTATGATCCTTCAAACCCTGGCACAGACGCAGTAATTACAGTTCAACAGTCCCTTTTAGTCTGCTCTCACCTTTAAGCAAATTTCTCTTTAACTGAGGGCTAGGTTCATCTTTTATCCCTCCCTTCCACACAATGCTCAGAGATAAGAGGGTTTATCAGACGGTAACAAAGATGCATTACGTTTAGTGTTTGCTCAGAGCAAGCTCTCTGAGTTTTTCTTTTCTCACCTTTGTCTTGGTCTAAATTGTACATTCATCCATAAAAAGGCTGCATTAATCCTGTCCCGTGACTCATTATTTTGGATAAGACTAGGATAAACTAAGGATGAGAAATTATTCCCTTTGCACAGACCAATTTCAATATTCAGAGTAAAATCTTAAAAGGATGAAAGCATAACAGGAATGTATTCAATCTAAAATATGGCTAGCCATTAAAGTAAAACTACAGCTAAATACCATGGCAAAACTGTTTTTCCATGTCACTACTAAGATGACCATGCTAAATACTGTCACTTATTAGAAGGCAGAGTTAGTTGCTTATAATTATGTTCAAGTGCTAGATACTGCCTGCAAGATCACAGTGCACCTTTGCTAAAGTGGGGCTGGTTGCTACAAACACTTAACTGACTTGTGTTCATAAGCACTACTCTAATAAGGAACAGAATCAATTTTCTGGCAAAAATCTAATACTGAAATTGAGTTTCTCTGAACAACACAGAGTATCACCACTTCTAGGCCTCCTCCTTTGCAGCCCTGCCCCTGACTCTGACAGGCTTCGGATTAAGGATTCTGGGAATCATGTTTGCCAAAACATTTTTTTCCCCTTTTTTTTTTTTCTTCACACAGTGGACAGTGAGCAAGTTCCCTTAAAATGCCAACAGTACAACTAATTTTTTGTTTGTTTCACTATACCAGTATTTGTTCAATTTAACCAAGTTGTAATACTACGCTGTAAAAGGAACAAGAGTGGAATCACCAGGTACCATGATTTAACTAAACAAATTAGAGCCAACAAATCTTGTCCCAGTTGTAGGAAAGTTTCTTCAACTTTTGTAAGCCTAAAATATCAACACGTACTTGCATGTACTCCGATGGATCGCCTAGAGAACAGCAGAAAGAGCAAGGGCAAGAAGTTAGCCGCTACCTGGTTTACAGGATCCACGAGTAACATCAGCAGTGTGGTTCCCCTTTGTCACCTTTGTGTATCACCATCTTAAAACTTCAGAAAGTAGAAGCACGGATCTCACATCCCAAAATTAAGAAAGCAATTATTTCACTGTATTTCATAATAACTGAGTGAGAATAATGGCTTAATACAGATGTCAAAAAGATCCAAGAACATGGATGTGGAGAGCAGCATCTTGAGCAGCGCTTACTTTCATAGGTAATTGTGAAATATCCTGGCTCTCTGATGGAGCTCGTTGGGAAGCGTTTTTGTCCATGGTAGGTTTGCATTCTGACAGTTGCTCAGACAGTTTGCCTGTGATAAGGAAAGGGAAATCAGCCAACAGCTGATTTAGCCCCAACTTCAATGGGAGATTCCATTCAGCCAGTAGTAAGACCCGAGTTGTCCTCGAAAGGCTTCTTCAACTACTTTTGACCAAGTCAGCCTTATTCTGTAAATCAGATCATTTCACTACTGCCTCGCTCTTGTTTCTGACTTCAAATATCAGTTGTGCTCCCTGCAGTGCAACTGCTTTGCATAAATATTGTGCAAGTTTTAAAAGTTAGATGTTATGACCACATCCTCTCAATGCTATTCTGAATCTTTAATTACTAACAAACATAAATCATCACTTGAAAATAACACTGTGTGTCTGGATGGTTAAATATTTAGCAATTATTTAAATTCAATACTTTCTAGTGTTGGAAACATTTAAATTAGTCAAGTAAAAAAATGGTTTTAAACTCAAGTGCTGGAAATGCACATTTTGTGCACTTCATTTGATTTTATAGTCTTCAAGAACTATTACAATTTTTAATAAACTTGTATCTGGGATTTGAAGCCAAACACTTATGCTCAAAAGCCACAAATTTATTAACTAAAATACACCCAAAGTGGTAATAAAATGTATTCCCCAGTGGTATATTGCAAATGGGCTGTAAAAAATACATTTTATTAATCCAGCTGCAATTAAAGAATAACAGCTGTACCATTTGCACTGCAATGCCCCACTTTCGGGGAGATGACAAATATTGTTCATTATTCATTATATACTGCTGATTGGCAAACATTTTTCTTAGTCCAGTAGAGTGATGTCTCTTGGGCATGACTGCTTCTCTTTATGATTGCAAACTGAGTTCTCCTGGTATCATGGGGTTTGCAAATGCTAAGAGTCTTTCTTTCTTTCCTCTAAGATGCTCCACATTTCAAAGAGAATGATAAATTTCTGCTGAAGCCAACAAAACTAAGCAATACATACATATAGACAAGTATCTGGCTAACAAGTTTTTAAAGCGTTGCTGACAGTTACTTACTTCTCTACGATTAATAAACCAGTATCACAGCCTCCATCTCTTTAACGAGATAACACAGTCAAATGTTGGGCAGGTGGAAAATGAGAAGCAAAGAAAAATGGCAGCTAAAACTTAGCTAAGATATGTACCTATTAACTTTTACAATCAAAAATAACAACTAAAGAAATCATCTTTTTTTGGAATGAATTAATACTGCATGCAGTAGACAAAACATGGGCATCGATCTTCCCCCCCAGTTTGCCAAACTCGTGACTTTAGAGTTGGAGTACATATACTGCTCTGTAAACATTAAGAGAGTTAGAGAAACATCACAGTAAGATAAAACTTGTGTGATTTCTGAAAACAGATACACAGCCACAGTAGGTCAAACAAGTACAGTATATAACAATCAAATATTGGCATTCTGCTACATACAACAGAAAAATCTTAACAAACTCAGCTTCGTTATGATCCTGATGGCTCTAGCTCCAACAAAACAGCTTTAGAATTCTCTAAAATTAATTTTAATTGAAACGTTATCTGCACCCCACAACATTTATTAATATTTACTCAATTTCTGATGGGTTTTCTAACCATACAGTAAAGATAGCACCAACCCCTACCCAAGATAAATATCATACTGAACTCTTCAGCCTTGTTTATGTTGCTGACTACAAAATAACTATTAGCTGCTTAACCATTTGCAAAACCAGTGATCCTAAGAGCACACAAGCACCAAGAAACCAATAACCTTTGTTTTCACACCCAGAGACTAACAAAGTAAAATATTTAGGCATATCTGACAACACAAACAGTATTTGAAAGTTACATTTAACAAAAAGCAAAGACCCAAAGTTTGTTGTAAATCCATCTCCCAACAGATAAGCACACAGAGCTTGGTTTATTATTGTTTGTACTTTAGGAAATCAGTTAGACGTATACAAGTTGTTGGCATTGAGAATGCTGGTGCATTGCAACTGCTTTGCCATGTTAAAAGCAACCGCACAAACAGCAGCAGAAAGTCAAGTTGAGGGCTACACAGCTCTCCACTGCACCAAATGTTTTTTGCTCCAGGCTTCTCTAACCAAGAACACAGCAAAACTTCTATTGACTTCACTAGACTACGAGAGCTGGAGCAATGGGGGTGAGGGTTTCATGGGATTTCACTGAGCCTACGGACACAGGCAGGATGCAGTTTGGTGAAAACCAGTTGCTCTGGGGTGAAAATCCTGCCATGTACCAGGCTTCATGTACAAAGATGCAACCATCCTCCCCCTTATCAAGGCCCATGTAGCCAAAAGTGGATTCCCAGTTCTTGGTACCAGGGTCCTAGTCTGGCCAGTCATTATCAAGGCTGGGTGCAAAGAACGAACAGGCTGGCAAATCCATTTCTTATGGCTTATTGCCCTTCCCTTATGACCCCCTTTTCCCCCTCCTTCCCTCCAAAGGAAAATAAAATAGTCTTCGGGAGAAAGTCAGCTAAGGTTGGCAAAGAAAACTGATGCCTACTAACTCAAAAGGTGGCAGCACAGGCTAGGTATCTCTGCATAATTACAGACTGAGAGCAATAAAAGATGACTTTACTAGATGAGCAGCAAAATGAAGATATTGTGGAATGTGAGCAAGGTTTCCTTACAAGCAAAAAAATCTCCCCCCTCCTTTACATCTTCCTAGATTAGGCAAACAAAAAGCAGCCCTGTCATTTCTCCCTGCTATTCACTGCATTTTTCTTGGCTTTCACAAATGGAGTCTCTCAAGTGCATCAACAACAACATCAACTTCCTGACTTACCTATATTGTCTCAGATATTCAATGATATTCACCGTTAAGTGGCAGAACATAAACATCTATTTTTAAAAAGCACATGGCAAGCTAGCAACATGGCAGGTTTTCTTCCCCTTGTTACAGGCTTACCGACAGAGTAGGAAGTATCATTCTTTCTGGAATAAAACCGCAATCTAAGTAGCTCTAATCGTATTGTTTACTTATAAAGTATTAGGAAGCCTTCTTTCCTGTCACATCACATTTTCTAGGTAACAATTTCAGACTGACAGTTTGTAATCACTACTACAGGGAATGACTTCAGAGTGTTTCTGCTACAGTAACGGGAATAAGCCTTGACTTGTAGACACAAGGACTGGGTTGTGAATATACTTTCATCCCAAAAAATCCAAACCCCACACTGAATCTGAAGATCTGTAAAAGTTTATATGTAGACCTGATCCAGGACCTTTTCTCCTTAGGAAACAAACATGTGTGTCTGCTGAAATCCCACTGAATCCATCAAAAGGTCTAAACAGATGTGACAGTCTCTATTAAGCTTGCCACTGTCTTCAAATCTCATGCACACTGTGGCATTTTCAAGATCTGAAATGCATGTTACGAAGGTCTCCTGTTGATCCAAAGCAGCTTCACAGCATGGTACATCTGAGAACTGGGAAGAGGACAGCACAGGCTGCCTGTTTGCAAAGCTTCTGAAGGAAAGAGCAGGAGACTTCACAGAAAGGTCTGTAAAGTCTGAATCATAAATAAAAGAGCAAGGAAAACGCATTTAAGAAGAAAAAAAAAATAAAGGCACAACATTGATTTTTATTCTTTTCAGTGAATACATTAATCCATTGAAATAAAAATGGTCATCCAGGAACATCAGATGTATGCACATTACCAATTTTATCACCATTTGAGCTCCTCAGCACTGCCTTTACTACTTGCCATATGAGCTCCACTTCTTTATAATCTTACCTCTAATATGATCTAGTATGATCATAGCTTCTTAATAAGTAGAAGACTGGTAGTTGGGGTGGGGTGGTGGTGTTTGGTTTTACAGGGTTTTTTTAATACAGAAATATAACAGTAGTCCTGAACTGTCACTTCCAGGCCACAAGACTGAACTGACATACTTGAAGGATTTTTTTTTTCCTTCTTTCTTTTCTTTTCTTTTCCCCCTGGAGTTTTGTATTGAACCCTAACCTGATTTCTGGGCAGAGTACAATAAAGCTCCATAAACTTACTACGTAGAATCTATTAAAAAAAAGTTGTGTATGCTGAACTTGAAATCATACGAGGAGAATGAACAGAAAACCCACTTCTTGCACACTGCTGGCAGGCAGTAGGGGGCAAATTCGTGCATCTCTTCTCACCCGTAATTTTCCAAGAAATCAAAAATCTCTTTAAAATGGGAACCATCTTTGCATGAAGAAGTAGTTACAGCTTATGCAGACTATGAGTCCTGTCATCCTACCTTACAGTAGGAAGCACAGACACGCTGTCTATCAGGACAGTCTTCAAGCTCCCGTGCCAAGTACAATGCACCGCGTGTTGCTCCAGGCTATGCTGGAAAGCACAGACTACCCCCCAAGTATCTACTCTTTCCAAAACTGTTTGCTGCACAGAACTTTTATTTTCACCACATAAAGTTTAGCATTACCTTGGCTGCTGCTCAGTGAAATATTTTTAAAGGATCTGAAGCGTTACAGTCACTTTCCATTAAGCGAAACGTTTGGAAAGTTCAGATAAGCTCAGGAGAAAAAAAAATAATGTGTAGGGCCTAAATGTAAGAAAACCCAGCAGGCTCTCACACATTAGAGCAGTGTGGGTTCCTGAATTCAGCCCTCAAAGAACCCAAATACAACAATAATGATCTTGGCACAGGGCATTTCCTGCAGATTAATGACCAGCAGGGAGGAGCTGATGGCCCACCACGAAGCCAAGGGCCATTAACCCCAGCCAGCCATTAATCCCCAGGAAATGCCCTGTGCCAAGATCATTTTCTTATTGCAAAATGAAAAGCAGCGGAGACTATGTAGGGTCTTTTTATTTTGTTTTGTTTTAATGAATGATGCTATTCAACTGCTATCTCCAGGGTAGAACATCTATGTAAGTTAACTTGTTGTAGCTTAGCTAAGAGAATGCAATGGAAGAGGACCAACCCAAGCAGAAAACACTCACAATATGAGGCTGACAGCAATTAGGAGATGGCTGCAGCCCTATTCCTTACTCAGAAACATGAAGAAGTGCTGAATCACTGTATCATGAGCAAAGATGATGTTGTGAGTTGCATTTAATCATTCCCAACTGTGCTGCTGAGCACAGTCTCAGTAATAAGAGGCAAGTATCTGCCTCATCCATGCAAAAAACTAGCATGTTGCTCTAGAGCAGACTGTGCCACAGACTTTATACAGTACTTCATGGAAGAAAAAGGACAGTTATCATGTTCATTACCATTCCTGTCACTTACACCTGTGGTAACTCACGCTTCCCAAAAATCACACCCCCAGAAAAACCCTACCAAAATAATCTAGAACAATTTCCAATTTGTGTGGACAATTTCATAAAAGCTTTCAGTTTATAGCAAGTAGGTACAGATTTGCATAGACGCAGAATAAGACAGAAGAGAATATTGCTGTTTAAAAGCTGACCTGTCACCATACACTTCAGTCTTCCGTTAACAGGCAATTTGAGTGCTTCACTGTGGTGTTTCTCCAACACGGGTAACAAAACTGGAACGGTCTCACTGCAGCTCATGAGTGAAGCTGACCTGCATGGACTGCTGGGATTCGTGACAATAACCCTTGTGTACCTGGGGCTCCTGATGGACTTATTCACACAGTGTCCTCAAAGATAACCCTTCTGAAGGTAGGAAACTTGTCCAGAGAAGGATTTTTCAAAGGGCATCAGGTGAATAACCATCTTTGAGATGTTGAATTTATCAACATGCTGAAAATTCATACAGCCTATCGCAAAACTGGCTGGCAAAAAAGGAGCACACAAGGGCAAGCACCAAATCCTCCGAAATACATGCTTTTAGAAACATTTTTTCTTGTATTTCTTATGTATTTTCTTATACGTGGATGCAGAGAGGGGAAGTCTTATCTTTAAATTCAGAGTTTAGCATATCTCCAGGTTATCATGACTGCACGTTGGTGAGCCTGATTTTGTTGGTCTATAATCATGCAATTAAAGCTTCTTGCTAACAGCATTATCACTGCTTTAAATACTAATACATCACCAGACTTTGGGTGAAGAGATTTTTGTTCTATAAATATCATCTTAGTGTCTTACAAATTAAATGAGGTCTTGGCGGAAAAAAGACAAGGCAGTACAAAAGCCTTAAAAATTACTCTAAGCAACTAATCTCCCAGAAATTTCACCATCCCCTTATTTGTAAATTGTCTCAGCTCTAACTAAACTACACAAATAGTCCTAAAAAAATAAGAAGTTCTCTTTTCTCAGAAGCACGTCTTCTTTCTCCTCTACATTGGCAGTCATAAATTTACCAGCTGACTTCGTGCCTGTGAAAGACACCTGCTATTTCCCCTCGTTTTAAACTGAGCTTACTCTATGGATTATCTCCCCCACACAGTCCCTTCCTAACCTTCTGTAAAATGCTCTTTTCAAAGATCAGGCTATATGAAAATGGATTTTTTCCATACTAGGGAAGAACTTACATGTGTGCTTATTTAGCAGTAAACAACTGTGTGTGATTACTTGCTCTTACAGTCCCCCATCTTACAGAAGGCTAATAAGCATCCTCCCCACCCAAGGAAAGGTGCACATAGAGTACCCTGGAGCATCAGGCTCTCATCAAGACTTTATGTGAGCAAAGGGGAATGATTCTAGCACTCTTTAACAAGTGCTTGCTGTCCTCTGGTTATTTATAAATTTATTGCGAATAATTCACAAAAACGATTCAGGAGGGACGAAAACCAGTAATGCTTTTCAGGAATTTGTTGCCCAGCTGCTACAAAGGTCAACTGTTCTACCCTGTTGATTAATTTAATACATTTATTCCCACAATCAAAAGTAGAGCTGAAGAGTTTGTTTTGGTTTTTTTCTGCATTAAGTAGTAGAACTGTGTATCAAAAACCACACTGCATTGAGGACAGATCACCCACTGAATTTCTACAGAGTGGAGTAGAGTACGGGAAACCAAAACACAGGACTAATTCAGCTACTTGTCCAAAGATGTATTCAAATGTCACATGAAGTTGAACACACACTCCATAAAATGCAGCTTTTAGCCTCTTGCCCAAGCCTCCTATACAAGCTCTTCATGTTGGGAAAAGCAGTAGCGAAAACATCTTTACACAAACCTACCATAATAACCTTTTTCTTCAGAACAGATGTCCTAATAGCAAAGCAACTAGACCTCACTCTGAAAAATGGCATCTGTTGCAATGCGATCTGCACACTAGCAACCCCTTTCTGCAAAAGGGCAACGATCAGAAAGAGAAAGAAACTGCAGATCACTGACGGGGTCTGAACCTCCAGGTGCATCTTCACCACTGAAAGGTACAATATGTATCACACAGGACTGGATTTCAAAAGCAGTACAAAATACAGTACTGCAATACAGCAGATATTATACAGACAAGTGTTGTACAGTAACCAATTACTATTTAGTATGGACTTTTTCCCCTAGCTTTTTTTAATCACTAATCTTATCCCTCAGTAGCAATGGATCTTTTTTAGAAAAATACTATGGTCCCAGGCAAGAACACTGTTATTACCTTGATACAGGAATTGGACACCCCCCTCTTGGTGTGCATCTGTGACATTTTAATTCTGTCAGCCCAATGTAATGAATTTTCTGGGTCAAAATTAGAGAACACATCAATAATCTCAACAGCCAACACAACAGTGGACAGAGCAAAGTTTAAATATTTATTCTTTCAGTGAAATCTTGGACTTAGTGCAAAACTCTTTTCAATAGAAAAACAATTCTTCCTTTGCTAACTGTGGTATCTTGGATTGCTAACAGTGTTTATTTGTGCTACAGTATTCCAGAGTACATCCAACATTTTAAAAATTTGTAAAAAAAGTTTTTAAAATGTGCTCAAGAATTTAGAAGCACTAGTTCCAGATTCAATTTACCAAGAATGATATATCCAAATTCCCCTGAAGTCCTTCTTACATCTCCTCTGATAGGATCTCAAATAAGAAGCATCCTAACAGTAGCAGAGCTCAGGGTCCACTTGACCTCTCTACTCGCTGCACTGACCTCTCTACTGAGCAGCCGCACAAGTCATCCTCAAGTTAATGAAAGGTTGCATATTTTTGCTAGTTGGCAAGTGCGCTTAAACACAGGTAAAAGCAAAGCCTGCAGTTGTTTGGGGTACATCCACCTCATGGACAGGTTTTCCATCTGCACATCTTACATGTTTTCCTTTAGCTGCAAGCTGAGAGGCAACAACAGAGGCTTTTTGCAGGAAATAAAAAAAAAATAATCACTATACATCTTACATAGGTAAGGAAAGAAACTTGATTCTCCATTATACAGCTCTGAAAAGGCTTTTAAGAATTACATGAGCTTTTCAACTAAAGATGTTTTCTTAAATATTACCTGTTCTCCACTATTGGTAACTTGGATCCAAGTCCAAATGGGACTAAGCAGTTCAACAAGAATCACTATAATTTATAGCAAAGTGAAAGAGATTATTCTCAAAACTAACAAGGAATACACACAAAAAAAACCCAACCTCTACACAACTGCTGTAAAGGCAAATTGTACTGCCTGCAGCTTTTACTTTGAAGGTCAAATATTCTCAGAGTCATCAAAGAAACTGCTCTTCAAAAGGTGAGAATAACAGTTCCTGTATACAGAAATCTTCTGCCCAGCTATTTCGTGCAGAGGGGACCAATGATAGCCTTTTTCATTCCCAGCTGGGAACTGCAGGCCAAACGTCATGCTAAGATAATAAGGGGCTGATTTCAGAATAATGAGAAGCACCTTGAAAGTGAAAAACAACTTCCACAAAATGAAGAACAGCAGCATTTCCGTACAACTGCCACCCGAGATGATTTAGGGGAGCAATCAAGTTAGTTTCAGCATCTTTGTTCCTCTAATTTATCAATCTGCAATTACTGTCATTGTCATAATAATTTGTATCAGTTGTAATTTACCCAATTAACAAAGAGGCAGACGCTAAAACTCAAATTACATAATTACAAGTAAGAACATTACTGATACTTTGTGTGCTCCAGTTAGCCATGGCCCTTAGAGTGGACAGCTTCTGTTCATCTCCATGGAGGCAGAACACCACATCCTTCTAATTTTTTCCCTATAAACAAACAATAATCAACATACGAAAAAGCTTCCAACTACAGACACTGCTCCATTGTTTCAATGTTAATAATTCTGAGTCTTAGTATGCAGTTGATTTTCTCGAGCAGTTAATAAAAAGTCAGATTCAGCTGGGGGGGGAGGGGGGCAGTCATTAAGACTATATCGACCTGTGCATTTCCACTAAGAGCACAGCTTTCCCAGAGCAATTTTCCTGACCAAACGTGGAACTTCCAGTTTTTACATGCCCTTTGAGCTGCTGGTGCTCAGCAATGGCTGCTGACAGAGGGCATCCCGACACCCAGGTGCAGGGTTTTGGTGGGAACACACCAAGAAGCTTAAAAGTTTGCTCCTCGATATTTTTCTCCCAAATCAGCACTGCCACCTTCCACTTACCAAAGAACTCACATCTCTTCGTTGATTAACATCCTCCATTTTGCATCTACACATATGGCTTTACTTAGCACAAATAAATAAATGCAATACTTGAGCTCTCCTTCATATTATACCACGGCTGACTTCAAGAGTACAAAATGCTGGTTATCTTTTCATCTTCCAACCCTTGTTATGAAAAGCAGCAAAGGTCAAAGATTATTTTGCCTCTCAGTCTCACCCTGATTACTCAGCACACAGAAAAATTCTGGAGCCACTCACTCTTGTTTACAACTTACAGTTCTCTAAAAACTATTAGAGCTGTTCTTTTCCTTTTTCCACCCACCATCAGGAGGGAGTCATTGCAATTTACCTCATTCGTCCCATATTTCCACAGTGAAATGACTCATTTGCGAACATAATTTTTCTCCAAATCAGATCATGTCGAAGAGGAATGCTGTTCTCCCAGTGCTGCTGTTAGAGATTGCAAAAGGACTGAAGGACTTGCCTGTGGCCATCGGGTTACAGAATGTTGTGATTTCTGCCATCCTTGGCTGTTTTTTCTAAACATTTTGTTTAAAATGTCACATCCCTCCCACCCCCCAAGCCCCCCTAATTAAGTTTAGAAACAACTCCATTCTACAAAACTGCAATGTAGATTTTTTGAAAATTCAGAAGCTCAGAGGCATTTGTAACTCATTGCATTGTGGGTTTTTTTTGTTTAATCCTTTGTAAACACACAGATACTTCCATGCCTTAATACTCCCTTTTCGCAGTGTAGGGCAAAGGTCATCAGAGATTTCGGCTTGGGATATTTTCATTACACATCCATTTTATTCCATTAGTAAAGCAATTAAAGAAACTTGCAGGAAGACCCCAGTGACTTTAGTTAGTTTCTTATTTATTCCGCAGCAGCCAAACACATGCCTGTTTGTACTCTTCCTGAGAGCTGTTAGTGCTAAAAGGTAATCTAACTGAGCCAGAGCCTTCAACACATCAAGCAGATGGCTATAAATAATGCAAAGCTGCTGAACTTAGTGGAGCTATCACAAAAAACATTCACACCAGTAAGTCCAACTTGCTAAAAAATCTTTAGGCCAAGTCACATTATACACATCTTTACAACTAACTGAGGAACTCAAGACTCGTTCGCCAGTGTATCAAATTCTTCTTTGTCCATTTGTAAAGCAAATAGCGCGTGCACTTGTAAATCCCCTTTAGTGTTTTATTACATTACAGATTATCACATGGATGTTCAGAGAATGAGAATTTTTCATTTATTGTTTTCTAAAGGGTAGCAAGCACAGAAGAGTATGATATGGGAAAAGGTTTGTTTGCTTCACTGCTAACTTCCCAATCTGCTGTCTCCATCAGCTGCATTGCTCAGCTTGGATTCTTGTGTTGAAATTCTGGTTTTAGGGGAAAAAATCTGAATAAAAAGGACAAAAATTGCAACTCGTTTTTCTGCTTTAGCTAATGAGAAGGCATGGAGATTTATATTAAAATTTTCTTTATCAGCCCCTTCTATTTGTGCGAGTGTGAGTGTGTCTCTGTAGTACACTCTTCTGAGAGGCAAACACTCCTAGAAAATTTAGCTAGCGTGTCAGAGTAACTTCTGCAATTTATCTTTAAATAGATTTCAATAGCAATCTTTTCATTTGAATAAAAGCTTGCTTAGCTATTTTGCAGATAGCCCAAAGACTCAAGCATTCGTCTCAACTTGCAAAAGATTTGATAAGCACAAAAGGATAGCTCATCTCTAAAAAAGAAACACTTTAAGAGTAATTTAAAACCATTTTGACGCTTTTTAAAATGTATGTTTTCATAATCTGCTGCTTGTATAGAAAGCCCACCCTCAAAAGAAAGTGGAAATTCATGTCATAAACGTCAAGCCCTTCAGGTTTCCACCAGCTACTGAACAAAAATAGCCTTAAGTAGTTAACCACTACTCATCCCCAGTTGCTGGCTTCTGTTTTAAAGGAAGCCAGGGATTCATACTTTCAGTCAGCTCAAGCACTAATCATCTCGAAGAAAAACTTCAAGCATATACATTAAGCGGGCTCCATCTCTAACCTCTTCCCTCTAGCAGCAGCAAACAGTCCGAAGCATACCTCAGGGAGAAGGATATTAGTCTACCTCTCAGTTTCAAGCAAGCCTGGAAAAAACATGAGATTTAAGAGAGCTGGGAAAGCATTGACAGGAAAGATTAGCAGCAATGGCAAAACTGGGAAAAATAACAACAGCGATCAAGACAGCTGATGCAAGTCAGTCGCTTTTACGAAGTAAGAGAAGCTTCTCATCAGATCTCAGTTTTAGGATTTGAACAAATAAAAACTTTTATTTCTCAGCTTTATTTTTCTCTTTCCATTCCTATAATTATATAGCTGTTTGACACATCATATATTGTTCTACTTGGTGTTTCCTCTCTCTCAAAAATCAATATGTCACTTTCCCATTTTTTGGAAATTACCAACAGTATGTTGCCATTTGGGAACAGTACTAACATTATTTTACCATTTGGGAAATAACCCATTGAAATAATCAGCCAAAACACAGCTTCACATTAGCTAAATTCTCAAGCTGAAGGAAGCATCACCATGCTTGCCTTGTACTTTCACTACAAAGCATCCCAAAGTGCCACTCCAAGCAAGGTAAGGTGACAAATTTGACTACTGTTAACCGATATGCATTTATGTTTATTTATACATAGTGTATTACACATGTAAAAGAATTCAAAGGTGCCTTGGATTAAGTAGGAACATGGAATCTGATTAAAAAAGAGAAAAATTAAAAAATATATGACTGTCTCCAGAATGCTCATCAACTTTAGTAGTAGCAGAAATAATCCGCATATTAATTAAACCATGACTGAAGTTAAGCCCCTTAATTTTGTAGGAATGGAAACAGGCTGCCATAGGCGGCTTCCCCAGTAACCAATTTTGCACTTGTTTTCCCTGCCATTAACTATTTACCTACACTGCTGCAGTTAAATCACGACTAAACAAAAACCTACTCAAGGGCAAGAATGGCAAGTGCTTTGCTTTCAAGGAAAAAAGAAAAGCCTTGGAAAAAAACTTTCTATACTTCATTTTGCCCCTCAGTTTTCTTCTTCTGGAATGAAGCCATAAATTCAGACAATTTTAAACAAAGAACATTCATTTAACAATCATCTACAAAACATTTTTTCAATTCTTTCTAGTGGGTTTTATTGATTTGGTTTTGCACATTCTGTCTCGCACTGACTTTGCTCGTTCGTAAGGTCTCCTCTTCTCCAGTAAGAACACAGAATCACAGAATGGCAGGGGTTGGAAGGTACCTCTGTGGGTCATCTAGTCCAGCCCCCCTGCCAAAGCAGGGTAAACACCTCCACAAAAGATTTAGGAAATCAGCGTTTTCTAATGCATAAGAACAAAAGTTTTATAATGCACAGTTCTTTCAAATGCCTAAAACTGAACAGAGGCGTACACTAGAAAGCCATTTATTAAAGCTATAACACAACCAAAATTCCTACCTTCATGAACGCACGCTACAAAATGAAGAGCCACCACAGTTCAGCTGGTGCTATGACCTCTGCGTATGCCCGAACAGCCACAGCGCAGCAGAGAAGCACAGGAGAGAGCAAGCTGCACTAGAGGACAACTTCTAACTGCTATCAGAGTGCACAGGGCTTAATCACACTCCTAGAATTCATCATATGCTTCCCCAAACACGACAGTAGAGTTTCCACTAATTTACTCTGACAGTCAAACTTCTACAACACGTTTACTGAAAAGCTTGTGCATTTTATTTCCCACTGTTCTACATGAGCCTTCTCAAACTTTTTTCCTGAGATTTAACAAAAGTGCATCACAAGTGTTTTTGTCACAGCTTTCGCACATTACTGAGTTCTTGTAGTCATACAAATTCTGCTAATACTTAGCTATGAACTCACAACATAGAATTATTTCAGTATGAATCATACCTTAGCATTCTGTATAAACATCCCTGATGTTTCACACTTGCATCCTGTACTTACGACTCTCTAAGCTGCCAAGCAAATGGTTTCAGACAGGATTAGAGACAGATGAGAGAGATATGCACTACATCTATCTACACCACCTTACACTAGTATTAGTTAATACCATAGCTATTTAAGAAAAAAAATACACATCAGGTTTTAGCTAGAAAGGCAATATGCCTCTACTAGAGTCCTCAAGTTGTGTCAGGGGAGGTTTAGAATGAATATTAGGAAAAATTTCTTTACTGAAAGAGTGGTCAGGCACTGGACCAGGCTGCCCAGGGCGGTGGTGGAGTCACCATCCCTGGAGTTGTTCAAAAAAGCTGTAGATATGGCACTTCAGGACATGGTTTACCAGGCATGGTGGTGTTGGGTTGATGGTTGGACTTGATGATCTTAGAGGTCTTTTCCAACCTTAAAGATTCTATGGTTCTAGAGTACCTCCAGAGGACTACAGCCCTCATCACCAACCCCTCCGAGGTTGTTCTTGCATCCACAACTAGTGACGCACAAACTACCAGTAAGTAACACACGAGCAGAATGGGAGTCTGAACGGCCTCTCGAGGAGCTGCGCATGGCCCCGCACAGGACTGCAGCCCCTCGCACAACCCCACGTACAGGAGAAAGCTGTTCTGGGGACTGGCGCTTCCTCCCAAAAACTTGCCAGACGCGGCACAGAACCATGAACTGCTGTCCCCACCACTGTACAATCCAAGCCTTGCCCTCAACAGCAGCAAGTAGGTCAACTACGTTTGGGAATTTCCAACCTAGAGGAGGTTTTTTAACTGCACGCCCTGTCAGCAAACTACTGGGAAATGTACACAACACGGGACATGGAATAAATGAGACTTCAAGTAAATCTTTGCAAAAATCACAGGTCTACAGACCGCCTGGCATCTCCAGTCAATGCACCTTTTAAACATTTCAAAGGATACTGATTCTATTAACATACAAACCGAGTAACTCTCAGTTCCACGTAGCAAGTGGGAAAGGCTCTTCTCCAGCCACGACAAAACGCAGCTACAGCTTCTCCCGCTTGGGTCACACATCTGCCTGCCAGATGCTGAGCCGGCGGTCCGACACCGCACCTCCTCACCCTCCGCCTGGAGCAAGGCTCCTGAACGCAGCAGCACCGGCTCTGTTCTAACTTCGGGTAAGTCCTCAGGCAGCAGCTCCTCTAGGTGACCAATTGTCCCCCTAAAGCAAAGCTTGGGTTTCCTCCACAGATTTTGCCTGGTTTTCCCACAGAGCCAAGCAAACCTGGCAGTTATTTCAGTTGTTTCTTTCCCTGTGTACAAGTAGCACCAAAAATGCTCCAAGTTAATGATTATCTATAGTTGCAAAACCAATTACAGCTTCAGCAACACAAGCTGGAAGAAAAGGAGGAGGGTGTTCACACCATACATTACATATTATGTAAAGACAAGTTTACAAGAAAGACGTTTACAAATAACAATGTGCACGGTTCAAGCAGGCCATAATGTTCAACCTACCAACAGTTTTAACTTATTTAGACTTGAAAATCCGTATGTATTGACTTGCAGTTCTACTGACATCAGCAGCCATACTCCGACCACCCCCAGGCCGTATTTCCTTCCAGTGAGAGTCCTGTCCCCTGCTGCCCAGCCAAGCACATCTGGATTTTACAGCCCTGGGCAGGAAGGAGAGTGAAGTCATTGAAGCAGGCATTGAACCACTTACAGGCTAGAAGCCTAACAATTTGGAAGTTTCCAACAAATTATCACAAATTCAAATAACTTCAAAGTATGCAAAAAATATGGAACTACTGCAATGCAAAAATTAACAGTTATTTCGATGACCACACAGAAAGTAACAGTCACTAAACGGCGTCACCCAAAGTCCTCCTCATCCCTGCAAACAGGTGGCAGCATGTAACACAGTCACAGTGATCTGATTCAGCTCAGTTGTTTTTTTATTTCCCTTGAGGCTTCTCAGCAACAGTTCACCAGTGTTTAAGAGAGAGGACACACACAATTTCCAGAACACTACACTTTGAATCTGTCCTGAAATGAATAACTGCATAGAAGTTTAGAAAATGAAAAATATCAAGCTAGCCTCATAGATCTATAATTGAATGCCCCATCATGGCACAAGTTGGGCAAGTCAGCCATAAATTTTTACACCTTAAAGCTTTCAAGTGGCAGAATGGAGACTTGGGAGATATTTCTGGTTCCAGCTATCCATCATGCAGTTAAAATTTGCATTAGCATGTCTAACGCCAGACAAGATTCAGTCCAGCCAGACAGTAAATTGATGCTACTCTAAAACTTTGAAGCAAGCATCAGAATCAACATTGTATCATGCACAGTACCAACACTTCCCTTGCTCAATCTTGAGCTTTCAGCACTGCTCCTACCACAATAAGCATCTAATGAGCTGTCAGAGCACACAGAGCAGCACTCCCCGTGTGCAAAATAAAACATTTCATTAATCTACAACTCGAAATTTATGAAAATCAATGTCATAGTGTCACTGTAAAATGTCTTCTTAATTTCCCCTTTCCCTATTCCTGTATCCTCAGATACCACATTCAATTATTCACAGGGGTTTTTTCCTTTCTACATTGCCCAGCCTTTCAGGAGAGGCACATTGTACTTCACAGTATTCTCTTCTCCACAAGTCAGGAGTTTTCCTTTGTCATGGATCTCCTCACGCTACCAACCAGAAAGCATTTACTTCTAGTAGTGATATTAATGACCAGACCAACTGTATCTCAATATTGATTTTCCTGACAACCTTAAATAATGTTGTCCTATTAATAACACACTCATGAGATAAGGCTAAACGCATCTTCTTTAGGCTAACGGTTACAATGATTACTACTATCTATGGATCTGCAGCCCAATGACACTTTGTTTAACCCAACAGGTTATTACACAAACAGCTGTGTCTAGAGAAAGAAAAAAAAACTACTTCACCTAATTTTTTTTAATACAAACTTATGTTTTCTTGTATGTAGTTTTTGTTTTTTATATATATATATATTCACACATATATATATTCGCTTACACACATACACACCCAGGAGCATAAGCACATCAGCTCAAGAAAGTCTGAAACTGAGTTAGTTTATAACAGAAAATTAGAATAAAAAAATGAAATGACGGGTCACTGGTGGCTTTTGGGACCCTGGTGTCACCAGCTTGCAAATGGCTTGCAAAATCTAAGCTAAATAAATTATTTCATAATTACATGAGGTACAAACTGTTCTGATCCTCTCCCCACACACCCCCCCCCCAGGAACTGATCACATTTTGCACAAGCACAGATGACGACGCGCACCAGGAGCACTTCCTTATCTGCTTTGACATTTTCACAGTCAACCTCATCCAAAAATCAAAATCCACGGACCACCTGAGCCCCATTGCAGAAAATGCTTAATGCTATGTTCTCCGATGTTTTAATGTGCTACTAATCAGGCACTTTGAGCTATGTACAGGTTGATTGCAGGTCTTTAACCAACATGAATTGCATTCCAGCTAACAGGAGGTAAGTTATTAAACTCCAGTACAGCTAGAACAGATCTGTCTTTCTGTAAGGACAGATGCCACAGTTTCTCCCCTTTACACTATGAATCTTCTAGATATTGTCACCTCTTAGGCAGCTATCTTTATGTACAATAGTACATAAAAGAGCCAAAACCAGTACCAGAAATCATCCAGAGTTTTATTAAATAATGCAATTTTACAAATGGCCTCTTTTTAAATCTCTGAAACACATTCCTCAATGATTATTTTTCCCTTTTGCTCTGAAGCAGACTCAATTATTACATCAAAGAGACAGCCAATGTGAAAATTAACACAGAAAAACTAATCTAAACAGAAAACTGGCAAAAAAAATTGTAGGTGGTAATGGATTATGTTCCGTTTGTTTCCTGCGAAAGGAGACGTGGAGACCTCAAATAAAAAAGGAGTATATACACTGAGCGGTTTATGGTAGTAGTAATCAACCTTTTGGTCTAATGCTCTGCTGAGAATCAGGAATGTTAGAAGCTCATTCAAACATCAGCTGCACTAAAAGAAAACGCTCTGCCACGTAGAGCTATAAACACCAATTTTATTCCCGCTGGAGTCAGCAGCACAATTTCCATGAGCACGCTCCACCCAGCCCCCAGTGCAACACCCAGACCGTTAGATAAGGAGCTCCAGAAAGGAGGAAGAACCAAGCACGCCTCCACCATTCCTCTGGCTGTGTATTTGCATCCTTATGTTTTTAATAATTGACTTTTTTTTGTTATTTTATTTTTGAAGGGCAGCATAGCAGTGGATTGACATTCACAGTTTTTCAAAAATAAGACAACTGCAATAGCTTTAAAAATGCTAAATAAAAAAATTATGGGAGACAAAATCGTGAAGGGTCAGTGGAGCATAATGCCTGTCATTCCCACCGCAGGTATGAAAACTGCCAGAGCCCAATCAGCTTAAACACTCCAGGATGTTACTGAGAATCTGTTCCTTTGACTTCTGTCATTTTCTGACTTATTCAGCATTGGTCAATAATTTTAATGAAAAGCTTCAGAAATTAGTATTACAGGCTCTGAAGTAAAAGAAAGGAAGAGGTACAGGCAAACTGCACACTCTGTGAATGCATCTTGCATTCTGAAAAGTATATAAACTTTTTACAATGCTTAAGTGTCAACTTCACATCAACAATAAACTAAATACAGAGCCATGGGTAACCTTTCTTTACCATGATGCACAAAATAGTGGCAAACTGCTCTGAAGAGACTGTGCTGCTTTGGTTTGTTTTTTTTAATGTATATAAAATATATGTATTAGTAGTATATCTATTAACATACATGGGTTATATATTTATATGTATATAAATATACATATATGTGATAAGCTTTTTTTGGACAAAGTCTTGGGGGTTTTTCCTTTTCTTTTTTTTTTTAATTGTTCTCTGGTCATTAAGACATGCAAAAATCATTTCCCTCTCCACAGCCCTTGAAAAACATTAGGCCCTTGAATAGAAAAAAAAATAGCAATATTTTATTACATTAGACAGAAAGCCAATCATAAACAGTAACTGAATCTGATAGATCAATTGTACAAATGTTTTGGTTCAGGCTAGTCATTAATCAGATGAATCTGCCCATTGTCATATTCATAGGATTCCAATAGAGATCAAAATAAAAAACAGGGTGTGTGAGGGTCCTGATTAATTATGGTTTTCACTGACAGTTGCTCCGACACAAATTCTGTCTGATCCCCTTCAACATAGCCCTTCATCAGCATGATAGCTCTTCCATTCTCCAAACTTTATGCAGTTCCTCAGTAAAAAGAGTATTCTGCCTTAAACTTGAATAGTTCTCCAGAGAACTGCACAGTAGCAGAGTGATGCACAGTGGCTTTAATACCATCACCACAATACAACTAAAACTCCTTTGGTGGGGTAAATAAACTTAACCAGACACTGCTGTCAAGGTAAAACTGTCTTTGGAAGCGATGCTGCACTGAACGCTGCCAAAGCTTCTGGTCATTGCTTGAGGAACACTCAGTTCTACTCTTTGAGCCTTCTCAGAACTGATTTGGTTTACGCATTGTTTTCTTAAAGATATTTTCCTTTGCAGCCAAAGATATTTTTGTAAGTTTCATGAAACTAATGTCAGCAAAAACCTCTATGAAGTACAAATACAACAACTAGGAATGGGCAAGAGTGATCCTGTTTGTATGCAATACTCTATTCAAATCAAAGATTAACAGGGGTTTTTTGTGGGTTTGTTTTGGGGTTTTCTGTTCTTTTTCAATTATTATTATAGTAGTAAATTATTATTAAAATTTAGAATCTCAGGAACAAGTAAAATCAATCTTTTTCTTACAGTTCCACAACAAATATTCAGCAGTTTTCTTAAGGCAATTAGTCCTATCAAGCAACACTTGTGTATAACTTAATGATATTTAGAGAGATTTTTATCATACTGACGGATTTTGTGCAAGTTACTTTGGCATAGGTCAGTTCTTCGAATTCCCTTTGACACTGGGCAATTAAAAATGTTTACCACATTCCACAGCAAGTTCTTCATCATTCAACAGCAAAATTAAGCACATTTTGTACGTACCAGTAGATCTGCAGCACTCAACCACGTAAGAGCTAAGGTCGTCTTTTTTTTTTTCGGACTGGCTTTATTTCAGCCACTAGACTTCAGCAAGTAATACCAATTACTGGATAATGAGTAATGAGGTGCTCCAACTACCTTCCCTAACCATTTGTCTGGGTCTGTTTCTTGCTGTTAGGACTTGAGCCAACAGGAGAGCAACTTCTGTGGGAAGGGTGGTCATGGTGATGGTCACGGTTTTGATACTGAAAAGTAGCACAAGTATTCACAAATACAACTGTCCTTCAGTTTAAAGTGAAGCAGTATATTGGTAACACCGCTAACAGAAGATCAGACAGTCCAAACAGCACAGCCAGAGCTCTAACTAGGTTAAACAAGACTCAGACAAGACACAAGCTGGATTCCCATACATTAAGGAAAGCAAAGCAAGATACTCTGGCATGGGAGTCCACTGAGTACAGAAGAGCAGATACTGCCTATAGATCCTGGGGTGGTTCTCATTCAGGCACTGATTCAATTTCTAAACTTACACTTCTGTACAGACTCAGTATTCCGCCTTGTCCTCCAAACCCTTATAAATCAACCAGCAAAACAGTCTCCTTTTCAACATACCGTCAAATTTGGTTTCAAGAAATAGAAAGAATGACCCAGATTAAGTTTGGTTTTGAGACAGAACCTCCTAATTAATGTGTATCATCCCAACACATGCAGAAAATCACCGCTCTCACATATTTCTAAACAAACCTACACAGGCTTTGCATATTTACAGCTATTATTTTTCCCCCCTTTTGTCCAATGCCCAGAGTTCAAATGACCACCCTTGCATTTTGCGGATGCAGAGAGATAAACGTCCACAAAATTAACACAAACTACTGGGATCAAGAGGGAACCATGATTTTAGCAAAACAGAGAGGATTTTAAGACGAGAAAAACTTTCCAATCTTCCTATTTTTAACATTAACTTTCACAGTTGTTTGCTCAGTCCTTAGACAACTACTTCTTCGCTCAAGTTTACCAGCTTGCTACATATCAGAAATTCTATTTTTAATATCCAATTACAGACGATGTGACAAGAAATATATAAAACTGTATGGAACTGGGTACAACATAACCCTTCACAAACAACACTCAAGGCGTACTGAGCATTAATCAGCAGAATAGTTTCACTGACAACAACAAAGATTATTGTGCTCGAAATTAAGCACTGCTTAAGAGCTCTTCTCATTTAAACTAAATGCAAGGTAGTATCATGACCAATAAGCATCCACAGCCTCCTAGTTCCCTCCTGACACAAGACTTCATTCAACAAATTAAATAAAATTGCTGTAATTTCACAGAAGTTTCACATGCTTAAAACTGGATTAATGTCACTGGGGAAAAAATTCAGAAAGCAAGTATTTCACACAGCCCTATGGTTCAGTAATATTTAGTATAACACCACTTTAGAAGCCTGTTGCTCTAACTTCAAGTGTACCACTGCACAAATAACTTGTTGAATAAAATACCCTTTTAAGCTGATCCACAAATCTTTTACTGTAGTTGGTAAAAGGGGCAGATGTAGCTCAGAGGTCTGCCTGAAGCTGACAGCTTTTGATACCAGTCACTCATCAATGTATACTCCCTTTTACCAGACTTCTTTTTTTGATGTAAAAAGTACAGGAAATTTTTCCCTTATTCCTAGGTAAACAGGTCATCGCTCCTAAGTGGTTTGCAAAAGAAATTCTGAATGCAACCATAAGCGCCAAGAATATTTTATTTAGGCAAAGAGTGGAACTGCCTGATAGAAGCTTGATGAAACAACCAACACAGATAACAGCAATGTTTTTTTGGTCAGTGGCATAAGTTCAAGGAAACTGTCAAACGAATTAATCAATCCAACATATTTATGGTAAGGGAGAACCATGCTGCATGCTTGTGTTCACACAGCTGCATTTGTAGTCTTTCATTTATTTCTTGAAGCAAGTTGCAGGCTAAAATTCCAGCTCGGTAAGAGGCCAAGACACTTCAGCTGGCACTGACGGGAAGACCACAAAGCCTTGGCTTCGGGAGCTCTGCCCCGAAGACTGCGGCCAGCATTTACGCCAGCTGTGCAAGGACCTGCACACGAGCCAAAAAAAACCCTTGCAGAGCTCAGATAACTTGATCGCTACACATAAAACATTCCTACACTCCTCTCTCCAGACTGCCAGGAACACGTCATGTCAGCAGCAATGCTGAATTTGGTGACAGAAATGTGTTGCATTGTGATTTCTATCGTGCTGCTAGTAAATACACAGGCAAGTACTAATTTCATGGCCTAATGACCAAAGCCCTGATTATCTCAATTGAGTTGCTCTCTATTTTCAAACACAGAACAATTCTGTTGGCTCCTTTCTGCAGGGCAGACGCACACTTCTCCTCCAGTCCAAGCCGAAGCGGAACGCTCCCATCCACGGGGATCCTTCAGAGGTCCCTTCTCAGCAGAGGAGACCTCTCTGCTCAGCTCTGCTCCACATGTCCTCAGGAGTGACACATACGGAGCTGCACTACCAGTAACCACCAAGCTTCTAGTGACAGCCACGTAACAGCACTATATTCAGAGGGAAAAAAACAGCTGCAAAAACACTGCTCTGATACAGGAAGGGCAAAATGATTTGTTCTCATAACAGAACTAGTCTCCATCCTACTCCCAGCACCCTCAAGTAATGCAGAGGACATTTTTTTTCCTCCCTGTAAGAATGATAGATGTACAATGTGCTAAGAACTGTTTTCTACTGTTGTAGCTGCATTTTTTTTTCTTACCTCGCACAACATTTCGTCTGACAGAGATGGATAAATATTTGACATGGCATCATTCCCAACTCTCTCCATAATACAAAAGTTGTTAAAAATTTAAATGTTTTGTTTTCCTGTGTAATAATTAATGACAACGGGGTTTTTTCTTGCTTTTGTATTCACTGTAATTACAAAACAAATTACATAATTTCACACAGATATAAAAAACCTCTGACATTATTTTACTGGTTCTGCCATCTAGGATTTGAATAAGAACAGGATCACAGCTAATGAAGTCAGCACTAAAACCCTCATATAATCTTTCTGAATACCCAAGAACTTCCATATGGAGTAAAAATCAATCATTTTTATGACTGCTTTCTGACAGTTAGGAGGGTTATAAAAGAAGACACGAACCAAAAAAAAAAATGTAAGAATTATGAAAATATGTCAAACGTGTGATATGACACTAGGATATGAAGCAGCCAGTAAGAGATGAATGCAGTGTAAAAACAGATCTTTGGGTTTGTTAGTGGCAGAGTTTGTACAGTGGACTTATAGATAGTTACAAAACTAAGAGGTACTGAAATAAAGATTTAAAATCTGGTGTGACTGCAGTCTCTTACAGGCTAAACTTAAGACCAAAGATTTCTAGGCGCTTTTTTTTGTTTTTCCTTTGTCAGTTCATTAGTAATATATCAAAGAATAAAAATGTCTAAGTGAAAAAAAATTTTTTTAAGCAAGTAATTCTATTGTGGTTTGGTATAATGCATTTCAATGCTTTCAATCTGTGGAAGGAAACAAGCAGATTCAGTTTAATGCATGTTTCATCTTGCAATGGAAACATTTAGGAGGCGCAGGACACCCCCCCCCCCCC
>Ga0065711_1002562_pt1 | contig 32968 bp, 19 predicted proteins | sample Hoacrofraction12_FD_59098 | JGI IMG/M metagenome (GOLD analysis project Ga0065711, IMG submission 59098) | Hoatzin crop microbial communities from Cojedes, Venezuela - Epithelial fraction 12 v2 (version 2) | ecosystem: Host-associated > Birds > Digestive system > Esophagus > Crop | place...
AGGTTGTTCCTCCCCAGGTGCAGGACCCTGCATTTGGCTTTGTTGAACCTCATCAGGTTCCTCTCTGCCCAGCTTTCCAGCCTATCCAGGTCACGCTGAATGGCAGCACAGCCTTCTGGTGTATCTACCTTCGTTCTTCTGTTCTGTATATACCTTCGTTCTTCTGTTATCCTCCCTTACACCTTGTTTAACAGTGGCGGCTTTTGATGGTCTTTCCATAGGCTTTTTATTAGATTACATTGTCTCCAGTATCTGGTCTATCAGCAGTCATCATGCCACCTATGAAGATTTTGTGCTTTCAGCTGCCCCTTTCAGTTTCCTTTTCTAAGGTGCTTCCTCATTTTTCTTGGAACTCCCTTTTTGTCATCAAGCATATCCAAAGTGAATGCTGGCCTCTGTCATTTCTGCAAGAACACATGGAAGGGCGGCATGGCACCTCCATGTGCACAGTGCTTCGGACAGTGCTTGTGCACGCTTTGGTCCCAAGGCAAGGCAGACAACTCCTCTCCTGGGTTTCCCTCGATGAATTTACTTGTCTGTGGCAGCGCAGGCAGCAGGGAAGCCTTGCTGTTCCTGACCATGTCTGAGATTTCAGTGTGCGTTTTCTGTTGTTTCACTTACTTTAGTGATGTGAATTTACACCAATTTCTCTGACACTCATGCCAACATGATCTATTTTGTAACACCGTGCTTCAAAGGGTTCAGGAAAGGCAGTGTCTCACTTTACTCTGTCTGGTACTCGAGTATGTGCCGAGCAGATGATTTTCTGAGTTTCATTTCAATAGGGGATTGTGAGAGATAAAAAAAGAGAAAAGTTAAATGGAGGCTAAGCTTTTTTTTCCTCTTCCATTTTCAAGTTTGCAGCCAAGCCAAGACAACTGTTCCCCAGCCCTAATTTCAGCACTTTTCACAGAAGAAACACTACAAATTTTTCTTGTTTTAGTGTTTTTTCGGTTGACCATTGTTTGTTATTCAAAGTTAGATTTCAGTATATTTGCGTGTCTGCACTTAACAGCTTAGAAAATGTAAATTGAAAGTTAATTACACTGAAATATGAGGGAAAATAAAATTATTATCTCAACATTAATAGTGTCAAGGAAACGTATTTCAATACTTCAGTTAAACTGTGTAGTTATAGAGATCGGTATTAAATTATATGGCTTATGCTATCTGTAAGGGGAAAACTAGATTATCCATTATTCTGTCTGCCTTTACTATTTCTGAAAATGTATAGTCCTCTGATCTATCATAACACATAATTGCTTTTTCTTCTTTTTTTTCCTTTCTCTGTCTTTCTTTGGCCCTGAATGCTTGTATCAGAACATCAGTAGCTTACTGTAGCGAGTTATTTTGACTTGATCTACCTCTGCTTTACTGCAGATACTGCAGCCTTGGCTAGAAGTATAAATTTGACAGGCAAATTCCACTTACTTTCATCACCAAATATTCTGAATTACCAAAGGAAAACTATTAACAATTTTCTGACATAAAAATACTGCCTTTTGTCACTGTCATGCAATAACTAGAATAAGCAAACAAGCAAGTGCTCATTTTCTCATTGAGCTGATGTCTGTCTGTAGTCTTACCCACTGGAGCTTTCCTATTTAGTGTCACATGCTTACAAGAACTATTAAATTTAAAATGTAACACTTTTCCAGAGAAAGTTCCAGTTGAGTTTAAAACCCTGTGATGTCCTATACTTGCAGAAATGGCATTTGGAGATTGCAGGCACCTAATAGGTGAAAGCTGTAGGACAGGGAACCTTTCTTGGTTGAATCTCCTCTCCTTTACTTACATCTCTAAAGACTGAAGCAACATTGAGACAGTCCTAACCCAAGGACTTTGTCTCACTTTGGGTAAATATCTAAATTAGTCAATGGAAGGGCAGGCAGATACTTATTTTTAGTAATATGGGGATAGTCTGTCTTTCACTGTCTTTTTCAAATCACCTCATCTCTAATTTCCAAAAGGTGTCTCATTCGTCCAGCTACAAACTAAAAGTATTTCAATATTACAGGAGAAATTTTTTTCCTTTTTTTGTTATGTCCATGACAAATGTGATAGCAACCTTGTATCTGTATTCACAGGGGTTCCCCAAATATTGTTACTAGTGATAGAGATGATACAGTGATAACTCTGGCTTGGTATTTTTATATCATCTGTCAACTATAGGAAGACATCTGGAAAGAGGCCACAATTTTCCTGTTCTCATTATTCTGAAAATATACTTTTACAGTGATACTCATTGGTGATAAGTGCAGATTCGAGCATATAACACCAGTGATTGAATCATTCAGCATTCTTTCTGAAATTACCTTCTTTTCAAAAGAAGAAAAATCACATAATCTTTGAACAAAATATTATTGTTTTGCTGGCATTATATTTTATCTTTAAAACTAGGTAGAGGGTTTTGTGTAGAATCAGCAAGTCAAATCCCTTAGAAAAGTTTGAAAATGTTGAACTTCAACTAAAGTTCCCATGTTGCATTGTGGTGGTTTCACCCCTTCCATCAGGAAATTTGGGAACAAAAGTTAGATTTTTAAAAGTTTCTTATTGTTACAATAGTTTGCATAAATCCTTTGGGCTGAGACAAGTGGTAGCGGTTTCCCAAATCTGTTAATGAATTTCACACTAAATACTTTGTAGCTTTTAGAAACAAGGGACTTAACCTAAATTGCTTTACCATCATTTTGAAAATATGACAGTCTTCCCGATGGTAACATCTATTTTTTTTTTACTGGTACTCTAATTCAGAACCGTAAAATCTGACTATAATAGCATTGTCCTGGTTGAGTTTCCTTCATTTCATACCTCCTTACAGTCATTACAGTAGTCTACACTGATGAGCATCCAGGCTAAAGCACAGATGGTGGTCAGAGTGTAACTTTCAGTTTTGAGTACTCCAATTAATCCATTCCCCTGGGACTTCCACTCCCAAAACAAGGTCACTTGGGGCCTGGCCAGTGACAGTGACAAACAGTGCTTCTAATTAAAGAATCCAAAAACACTGTTAGTGCTGTTTGCAGTTTCTCAGGGACCAGTAAGAAAAACATTTTAGCCTCACACTTTGCTGATTATTATGAAATAAAACTATACTTGTAATTAATGAGGCTAGGCAATACTAAACCTTTAGCCTTAATTTCATTCGCGTACACGGTGACATAAGATCATATAAAATAGGAGTGTCAGTGACAGTGTCTCACAGTAAATGGAAACAACCACGCTCAGTGGACTTGTGTTGCCACAAAGTATCTTTACAGGCTGCTGGAGAAATGGTCATTGCAATGTACCACACTTAGGTTTCATTAATACATAACCAAAGTATAGAATTGTTCCATAAATCTTAAAGACGAATGACTACTGTCACGGCTTTGTCACAGACTTATCTCTACTCCCTACACTTGTGCACTGAGATAATAATAGCAACATGACATTTGATCTTGAGTAAGGGGAAAAAGAATGAATATTCCAAGTAATTAAAGACACTTAATTTAGACAGTTGATCTTATTTTCCAGGAGCTGGTACTGTGTGCTTCACTAATGAGTCATTGCAAGTACCAAACACCAGTGCTAACCTACGAATTTGTAACCTGCAGGAAAACCAATTAATGATACTATGCGATTGTGGGTTTTTCAGCATTTTCTTTAGTTTGTTCCTTTCAGCCAGAAACAAATCCACCCAAACTTCAAGAGATAAAAAGGTCAAAGGTCAAGAAAGATTCCATTGTAATGAACTTTTGAATACACTGTTCTGCAGAGAACTTTGCATAACAGTCATGTTCATATACTTGGAGTTTATTTTTCTTTTTCAGTTCAATTCCTGGCCAGATCATATTAATGTGCACCTAAAATGATGGCTGTCCAAAACAGCAAAAAGTAAGAGGAATGTGTTGCAGACTAAATTTGAATTCTTGTGATGATCTTATCACATAGTTGCACGTGTCTGTTTTAGTCACTGTGAGTGAAGCAACGTGTCAAAGTTCTGAATGGGCTGGACAAACACCAAAATGGGCTACATTCAAGCACATAGAAAGCAAGTTCACTTAGATCTTCAAGCTCTCTGCTAACATTCTGGGACTGCAGGAAACTGAAAGCTTCAGGGAACACGTTTCTCAATCTACAAATCCAGCCTTTTTTTGTAGTGAGCAAAAGTTATCAACCTCTCATAGATCATTATCTAATAGCACAAATTTCATTGTGTAATATGTGTCCACATCACATGAATGTGGTGACCATCTTGTTAAATAAGCAGTTGGGGGATTTGTGGAATTGTGTCCAAGAAAGGCAGACTGCATTGTTTCAGTAAGTCCCAAATTACTGACATATTTTATAAAAGAAAGTGACTTTTTCACTTTTCTTGCAGTCGAAAAGAGTAGAAAAAACAGATTTCAAAGAAATGTTATTTCATTCTGTTATGAAAATGATGACTATGTTGGGAAGCGTACTGAATAGAAAAATAACATTAAATCAGTAACAAAAACTGTTCACTCCTATAAAGCCAATATATTACTGCAATTACTTTTCCAATGTTTCAAAACATGTCTACTTTCTGTTAACAGTAAATGTCGTAATTCAGTATGTTCTACTTCATCTTTCCTACGATCAGTCTTTCTCTGTTTAAATTAAACTGTGCTCTTAATTATTCTGGGTAATGTGTGTCATTATCAAGAGTTTGCTACGATTATTTTATTAGATCTCATGGAAGAAATGTGGCACACACAACAACTAGGTTATCCCTGGAAAAAAAATGTGGCACATGCAACAACTAGGTTATCCCCTGAAAAAAAATTCAACTTCAGAAGAAATAGCAGTCAAAACAAAATATTTTCTGAGGGGAAATGAGAGGGTTGGTGGAGAATAGACTATAGAATGCCAGGTATTTGGGGTTCCTAAGACCAACGTATTTCAATTTGCTATTAGGGTCTATTAATGAAAGCATACTTAAATTTGCTGCTTGGGTTTATTTCCCAAGTTAATGGCACCTTTACTGGGGCACTAGTTCTTCATGGAACAAGCTCCTACCTGTATATCTGTCCATTCTATCTGTCCAGTTTCTAATTTCTCATTACCTGGTATAAAATTATATTTTTATTTATTGACAAACGTACTTCATTACTCAGCAGTTAATCTTCATTTCTAATCCATGAATTCCGTTAAAACAATTTACGTGTTTTAAAGTACACTGATCTGGGATATTTGGTTTTTTGTCTGTGTTTGGAGAATACAGAAGAGCATAGTGGCAGAGAAACAAGGAGAGAAAATTGGCTTTGAAAAGTTGTGAGTTAAAGATCAGAGAAATTCAGACGGACATTCTGTCTCAAAGAGGATGGGACCTGCAGCCTAGGGAGTGAGGATGAGGTTACTGCCTTTAAGCCATGCTATGCAGGACAATCCACAAGAAAATCTAGGTCAGTCTCTCACTAAAGATTGCAAACTGCGCAGTAGTAGTGGCAATCTATGCTCGGTATTTGCGTGAGAGAGAGGCAGGAGAAGATCCTCACTTGATCCCAAGCACAGTACCAGACAAGAGGTGGTGGTGGGAGAACAGGTGTGGCCAGAGAAGCTGTGGATGCCCCCTCCCTGGAAGTGTTCCAGGCCAGGTTAGACAAGACTTTGAGCAACCTGGTCTAGTGGAAGGTCTCCCTGCCCATGGCAGGGGGGCTGGAACTAGATCATCTATAAGGTCCCTTCCCACCCAAACCAGTCTATGATTCTATGATAGTTTGAGGGGCTAAATCTTCATTAGGTGGACCACTTCCATGTAATCCAGATCGAGATCTTTCAGACTGGTTTTCCTTTCATTTATTTGCTATTAATGGTAACTACAGAGAGCTCTATTTTTGTATGCATTTTAATATCTGCAGTTGAATATAATTTTGAATTGCTTGAACATTTATAAAGAAAATTAATTATTTCCAGCACAGTCCATGGACTTCATTTGTTTGTATTTTTTATGGCAAGGATCTCTCTCTTTTCCATAGCATGCAAAATGTGTTCTTCGGGCCTATATTTTCCATTTGCACCCCCCCCCGCCATGTCTTTGCCTCCTCCACTGCAACACCAACAGACTTATGCTCTTTGCTTTTAGTACCTTACCTTTACTATTCAGCTTAACCCAACACTATTCATTTTTCAAGCTGTTCACCTCCAATTGCACTGCCAGGGATTCCCAGTTGCACCAGTCTTCAAGCCTTCCTCACGTAAGCTCCCGAGAATGACAGGAAATGGGAGAATCATGAAAGTTCAGTCCATGAAGAGAAATGTGTCCCTCTCCAGTATGTCTCTGAGTGGCTGCCTGTCTACATCAGGAGGCATTGGCCTCCTTAGTATAAAGCCAGACAAAGGTCTGTTTCCCACCAAGTCCTGTCAAAGATTTAAGAAGTTGTCATCTTAATTCCTGTTAGCGAGCTCAGATAATGACTTTGTTATATGACTTCTTCCATACTTCCATAGCAGTCAATCCTCCCCATAGCCCCTTGCTCTCATGGGACTGTTTTGTTCAGTGGTGCAACTTTGTCCACTGGCATGGCCCATGCTCTGTAGGACACACTGGCCCTTGAAAATATACTTATCTGTACAGTGCACAGCATAGTATAAACGTTTACTGAGATGCATATTCTGCCAAAGTGCTATCACAATGAAGCTTTTGAAGATTAAATTATTTAATAACTCTGCTATGCATAACTTTAACTAATTAGTTAGGCCTCACCATAGGCAGGATGTGCTGACTATTGGCCCACCACTGAAGAAGACAGCTGGAGAGCATACCTGAGGTAGTTTCAAATGAGCCATCATGGAGCATCATACTGCCAGATTGCTCCTTGCTCTATCAAAGATAGCTCAAAAGCAAGGTTCGAAAGGTGACACCTCTATGCTACATCAATGTCTGCCACACCAGGATGTCACTGTGTATGATGAAGTACTACCAACGTATCTCATTGGGTAGATGCAATGGAAGAGGTGGAAAAAACATGGAAGCATGGATGAAGACAACCTGCAGAGGAATATCAAGGCATTGGTATGGTAAAGCAACAATCAAGAGTTCAGCTTCTGACTGTATATGCTCAGTCTTTTACCTCTCTTTATGCTTCAGTTCCACCGCTGCTAGAGACTATGATCGCTCACCTCTACTTCTTGGAGCACTGGAAAGCTAAATACCGGTACTCAATACACAAAATGCAGTAAAGTCCCTCAAATACTGTTGGTAAATAAGATATAAAAATTCTTACGGAAATCAGGAAAGAGACAGGTTGGAAAAATACAAAGATTCTGTTTTGGCAGAAAATGAAGAGGGAGGCTGTAATCTTTCTGAGCACCCTGTAGAATTCAAGTTACTTTTACCTAATGAGTGAGATACCTTCACTTTACTTGACAAGGATGTTTTTTCTCAGAAAGACCAGACATGCAGCACATTGTCTTTCCTAATGAAAACAAGGTGAATGAATCACCCTGCTGTTATCACTGTTATCTTTTTTCTGTGTTTTAACAGTGCATTACCAAAATGTGAACGGTTTTGTCTGACTTTCTCCTGTATTTACAGATACCATTAAAAGCAGCCAGGTTGCACTGAGGTATCATGGTTGCACATGATGACCCATGGTAGCATCTAACAGTGTGAAGAAGATGGAAAATACCTGATGTTCCTTTAAATGACAAAAGAGTGGTGCATTACAGGTCATGGAAGTAACACAGACTGCCATCAACAAGGATCCCCTGGAAATGTTTATGACTTCTTTGCATATTATTATCATATGCTGTGTTTGTGGATTTGATAGAAGCTAATCACCCTTGCCTAATGTGAGGAGCATTCCAGGACTATCTGTGTGGATTGTCCACTAGGTGTCATACTAGAAATCCTGTGTTTAATGCACATTTGTGAATCCCCTCATGTTCAGATAAAGGATACATCATACACTCTATGAAACACGGGCCACAAAAAAAAACAAAATCAAAATACAGTCACTGTATACAGTAGCTCTTAAAACAAAATAAACACACTAGTATTCCTGGATGCATTCCCAAGTTATTTGGGAGTTTCCATAGTAGTATTCCCAAAGAAATACATTAACTGAAAAGACTTTCCAGTACAGAAGATTCCCCAGAGAATCTGGTTATGTTTAGAGGGGAATATTACCACATTGCATCTTCAAAACATCAAAGTGGGATTCCTACTTGGGTACATTATAAGTAAAAGTTAATATTTAAACAAATTGACCAAAAGTGAAAGAAATTATCTTAATCATTTTTATGTATGAAAAATTACATTATCAAAAGTATCAAACATTAGCAATTCAACAGCTAAGGTAAAAAACAAACACTGAACACATTTTTGTACTAAACGTAACTTGTAGTGGTTTAAATACACTGTACAATATTGTAATATCATCCACCAGCACCAATGAATAGATAAAAGAGAAAAATAAAATGGGGCTGCATTTTTTAGGCCTATATGTAAACAATTTTTTCTTCTGCAGCTGTAGAAAATTTCAGTGTTTGAATATAGCCTTTTAACTACCTGCACATGCTTGTGGCGGGCATGCTTAGAGTTTACAATGGCAGCTCAGAATGATGTATAAATCTGCTAACCTGGGCAGAGAGGTTTTAAAATCCTAATTCCGACATAATCTAAATCAGCCTCTTTCGCAGGCGTAAACCTAACATATACCCAAATCTAAGTTATTATTTGGCATGTCAGCTACCTCCCGAAGCAGTAACCCACCAGTAAGCTCAGTTGGCTGGCAGGTCTGGAGAGCTTTGCAGAAAAATGAAGCCAAAATCTCTCAAGAAAATGCTATAATTAATTTAAAATATTTGCATTACAAATTGAAATTAGTAAGTTTATAACCACTTTCCTTGAGGAATTATTTTATTTCTGCCTAGGTTGCCAGTTGATTTTCAGTACACTGCAGTCACTTTCCCAAGACTATCATTAAAAAACACATCACATCAACTCCACATCAGCTCCTTCTTGATGATGGCTTATTTGCACAGGTTTCTAAAAAATCAGCTCAGGATTGTCTCTCCAAGTTTTAATTAAGTTAATCAGTTCTAATTACAGGTCTAAACACTACCTATGCACTTGCCAAAAAAAGCCTTACATTTTTTTCTTACTACCTCATATCAAATAGTCCTATGAATTGCTCATACAACACCTGCTTCACATTAAGATTTACTCAAGACAGGTAACAGTGATAGCAATTTTAGTATCATGTGCTAATACCTAATTACTGACAGAACTTCTTAGAAAGTGGTTATGAAAGAAATAATTTTGTGTCCCACAGAAAAAGCCACCAGAAAGTCCAAGTCCAACTAAGAAAAGCTGATTTCCTTCCATTAGAATTCATTTCAAGTAGCTGCCTACTTTTGTCACTGTAACTTCAAAAAACACTAGTTAATTCTAAATCAGAATGTGTGTAATTATAATAGGTTTCTGCTAGAAAACAAATTACCTGGTGTCCTTGGGGTGAACGAGACAGAAGATATTTCATATTCCTTTCAACAGCATAAATATTTTACCTTTTAGGCATGCCTAACATAAATATCCTTTTTTTTCCCTCTCAGATGTTTAGAGAGATTGTTTTCGTCCTCTAAGCATGAAGACACCAAATGAGCTGACAGTCTGCTTGCCAGTCAGTTTAATCTCACCCTCTCTGTGGGTTTGTGGGGAAACTGTGGCATGCCAAGTTGTTTTTGGCCGAATGTTACAGTATAAAGAGCCTTCAAAAGCTTTCATTTAGTGAGTGGACTAAATGGCAGCTGTTGTACCTGTAGAATGTGAATTGATGTTGCCATGGAAATAGGATAACTTTTTGTTGTTCTTCTGTCTTTGCATATTTGGATTTGCCCTAGTACAGAAGTCAGCTTGGGAAGAATCTTCAAAAGCTGAATGAAAGACAAGGCAATCTCTTGGAGAGAGATCAAAAGTTATTTTGCATCTATTTCAGATAATGGTCATTTATGAACAAACCACCTGAGTTTCTCTTCCTAATTGTGAAGTAGGTGAAAAACAAAAATCTGTATTTCATATTTGTCTGTTGTTGGCTGACATATAATTTCAATTGCATTTCTCATACTGACCAAACTTCTTGAAAATGTGCCTCTTTCAAAAGGTGGTGGCGACAGTTCTGTTTGCTTTCTTTGAAACAACCTGTATTATTAAAAAATATCTATAATAAATGCACATAAGGCTTACAAATTCATAATAAAGGAATTCACACTTCTGCATATGATCCAGGGCCACAGAGCTATGCAAAAGGCAGACTCTCCAGCGGCATGACAACAGTAGCCTTAGCAGTGAAATTTATGTGGCTTGAGATGATGCAGTTCCAAGAGAGACCTCCCCAGCCTGTTTCCATCTTTAAAAAAAGTCAAGGAGACATTTCCATCCAGTCATAAAATCTTCGTCCCTTTATCAGACAGATGTTAACCTTGGACTCTTCAAATTGTCTAAGTATGAAGTCACTGGAAGTGTTGCAAATCATGTTTTCACAGAGGGAGGATTTTAGAAAAGGGAAGTATTATTGACACAGTCAGTAATGTTTATTTTCTGTACTAGTTTAAGACTTCAGCAAAGGAGCTGCAAACCTCAGAATTCACCTCAGTTTGGCAAAAAGGCAGGAATTCACCAGGCCTGCAGAGCACTACCATGCTCATTGCAGACAGACAGACCACAGTAAGTTTGAAACGCATGCGGTAAGTACAAGAGGTTACCATATGATTTCTGCACTAAGAGGAATACGGCCCACGCGCATTTGTCTGGAGGCGAGGGATGGTGGTGAAAGACAAATCCGCAACAGGTTGGGATTTTCATCTAAACAGATTAGAAGCACAAGCCTTACCTGAAGCCATTAGGGCTTGTGCCGTCGTATAAGAACTTCAAAACTGCTAAGCACTTTGTGGAACAGACAATAGGTTATTGGGATTGTGAAGGTTTCTTTTGAGTGTAGTGGAGATCCCATGGTTTTCCTGTTATAGTAATTTTATCTCCCACTCAAATCTCAGAGGGGTGCCAAGATCTTCCAATACACTGTCTGTCAGCACTTAAACAGTTTTAAACTGATCAAGGAAGGAAAATAAGGCTTTTTCTTGTTGCTGAAATATTCTTTAGAGTTAGGTAAATCTAAACACTGTTGTCCCTCCAGGTCTTCACATTTTCTTCACTTTTCCTCATTTAGTTCCACATCTACTTTAATAAATATTTCACTACATGTACCAGCACTTCCCATTTACTCTCCCCTTAGCTTAAAGATTAATGTAGATATCTGAAGAAACATCTTAGCTTAAAACCATGGAAATACTAAGTTTCTACATACACGCATATAGGCACAACCATGTTTACCTGATTTGCTTAATGGGATAGAAGATTTCACAACTGCATATTAGCCTAAGGGTCAGAAAATACTGAAAGATGAGGAAATGATATTTCTCTGAAAAAAATTATGGACTCATTTATGATTCTGATTGAAATGTTGTCACACTGGAATCAACAGGAAAACTACCATGGTCTCCAGCAGGACAAGAGTTTCATTCCTGTTTTGGTTATTGATTTTCTTTTTCCCCATAAATGAGCACACCTGCCGAGTTCTATAATTTTCTTTCATATTCCCAGTGCAAAGGATGAAACTACAGTCCAAAACACAAACAAGACCTGAATTTTCTGTCAGTCACGTCAAAGACAAAGAAAGCATTGTACTAGCATTGAGTGTATGCACATACTAAAACATGACTACAGCATGCCTAAGCATCATTTGTGTAGCTGTAACCCATCTAGCTGGGACACTGGTATTCATGAAAATCTAGGAGAATGCACAAATCTATCCAAGACCTGCAATACTTAAGAATGAAGCTGTACATTTAGTCCTTGAGTAACTGAAGGCAGCTTAGTTTAATACAAATTCCACTTATTTAAATGAACTGCAGGTGTGTCTGTCTAGAAGTTATACACTGGTACACACAAGCACCATGACTATTCACAGTTTAGATTTCAAATCCATTCAAGTTTTCTGCATATCGTACTAGTTAAAAACAGTGTTTTTAAAAGCACCAGAGTTGTTATCTAATCTAACAATGCAAATAAGAGGTTTTGCTTTCTGAAAAGGCTAGGGGGCATATTTGTAACTCACTCCTGATCAGACCTTCCAAGATCCTGGGCCATTTCAGTACGTTGTGTATAACAAGAAATTGCATTTATCACAGCTATGTGATATTCAAATTCTTTCAGGTCTTGACAGGAGCCATACTATCTCAGATCTTTTTGTTGACAAGGTCACTCTTTCCCCAGATCAACTTCAATGTTTTCGCTTTCTTTCTAAAATTGTGACCTGTAAACTGAAGCTGACATTTACCAACACCCCTTATTGCTTTCAACTGGTTCAGGGCCAAAGTAATCTTATGCTAAATTCATCAGCTGCAGTGGAGGTCCATGGTGATGAACTTGAATCAAACCTCCTTCATTTAATATGCTTTCAACATGAAGCAGTAGTGAATAGCAAGAAATCTCTAAGAGTAAACTGTATTTCAAATTTCCTACTTGTATTTAATGAGTTCTAGCACTGAATTTTAAAATGACACTATATTTAGGCTGCAGTATTGCATCCATAAATACAATGTAGTGCCATTAAATATTTCTCTGTTGACATGCAATGCAGAATTCTCACCGCAACCATACATCACACTTTTTGTCAACCTATCAGTCTGTCTGACTACAAGCTAATACATCTATTTTTCTTGCATTTTTAACCTTTGAGAAGTCTAATTTGGGCTTTGCTTATTCTGCAGGAAATCTCTGGAACTTTCTGAAAATTTTCACAAATAAAATTTTCCATAGAGTATCTACTAACTATTGATATTTAATATATTCAAATTGAAAACAAATAGTAACTCCAATTATGCCTTTTTTTCTTCTTTTTTATCAGTTTAACAACTCCCCATTGCCTTCTCCCACACCATTTTGTCATTAGTTCTCCTACAGCCATCAACAATGCTGCCTCAAACACTTCATCTCCTGTTGTGAAAAGAACAAGAACTATCTCGGATTAGAGCAAACCAAGTTTGAAATCTTCCTCATACATCTCAAAGGAAACGGGGGAAGGAGACAAAAAAAGAACCTTAACCTCCATTTTTCAGATCCTTAAAATACATTTAGAAGTAACTGTCCCATTTTGGACCAGTAACAAACGAAGGTAGGTCTGAAGAAGCAGGCTATATGCATAAGGAAGAACAGTCACTCCTACAGCTCTGGGCATGTGCCTGCACCCGCGCACTCTGCAAATGCAACTTCACTGTGCACAAGCTTTCCTTGTGAGAAAAGCACAAAGACACAGGAACACAGCAAATGACCTTGTAATTTCAAAAACCCTCCTCAGATTTCACTGATTTTCACATCTTTCAGCTGACAATTAATATAAAATAATTCTTTACCCACCCTCATGAAGATAATTCTCCAATCCCATATAGTATTTTTATTATTGTCTCACTAACACTAAATGAAGTCCCCTTAAGAAATCTAACAAAACGAATAATAGTGGTGAATCACAGATCCTTGAAAATTAGTCCCTTTTTGCTTTAAAGAAAACTTCCAAAGCAACAAAAAAATAGTAAAATTCTCAAAAATTTCAGAAAAATCTGTAAATGCCAGTATTTCATACTCATTTTTTGGCTACCGCTTTTCCAAGAGCATTTTTCTTTTTAGGGACGATATGCCATATAATGCTTAAATGGTATTTCTTTTTTAACTCAGAAATAATTCTTCCCAAACCTCCTTCTATGCAATTTTCCAACTGGCTTTCCCGGATGGTAGGGAATATCTAACACTATTCCATAGGCCTGATTCAAGCCCAGTGAAGTCAATACATAGCCACTGTTGCTAGTGAGAAGAAGGCACTCTCTTCTGCAAGTCAGAGAACTTTCTTGTACAAGAAGTTATCCAGATAAGGAAAATTATAAAGCAATCATCTGCTGAGACTAGACTAGATTCCAGACTGCAGTCTCTTAAGTTATTTTGTGGTTGTGAGCAGGCTTTGTAGATGTAATGCCAAAAGCAGAGGATCTGATTGCAGTGACCTCATTACTGCTATAAAGATCCTTCGGTGGACAGTAAATGTGATGAGCTGCTAAATAATTTATTATTTCAAGAACTTCATGCCGAGTGTTTTTCATGCATCAGTACAACATACTATTTTATGGTGTTGATGTGTCAGCAGAACTCTGAACCACTCACCTACAGTTCCCACTGAGTAGAAAACAAGGAAAGAAGTGTGAGTCAGAGGCAGTTCCCTTGAAAGCCAAAAAGCATGTTTTGCCACCCGCTTCTTCAAAACCGAACTGCAGTAAAGCAGCTCTTTGTACTTAAGCAGCTCTTTGCACCAAAATGCAAACCTCTAGTATCAGTATTGCTGAGGATGAGATGTTACTTGTTTATGGCAGTAAAGCAGCAAATTCTCATATACTTCGAAGCTTTTAAAGGAAATTTTCCTAGAAGGTAGGAATCTTCACTCCACCGCTACACAACGTATTGCTCTGCGGCAACAGCTATTGCTCCTGGCCATGGGCTGGGATAATGCAATGTATCTTAAGTTTCTTCTTCTCAGATGACCTTGTAGCTTGTCAGATAAATAAAGGTCAAGAGAGGTGCTGGAAGTGTTAGGGAACAGGGCAGAAAGATTCCATAGCAAGAAATCAGAGATGGAAATATTCCATTTTAGTAAGCATTCCTTAGATCATTAGAGATGTGCTCAGTTTAGGGCTCCCCAGTACAAGAATGATACTGATGTACTGAAGTGAGCCCAGTGGAGGTCAAGGGGCTGGAGAACAAGATGCATGAGGAGAGACTGAAAGAAGGGGGCCCATTCAGCTTGGAGAAGAAAAGATGAAAGGGAGATCTCATTGCTGTCTGGACACGTATGATCAGAGAATACACAGACACTGGGTCTAGAGGTTTTTGGAGGTGAGCAGTGATAGGACCTTTTTTTTTTTCCCATGATGATGGTTAAATGCTGGAACAGAAGCCCAGAGAGGTTGAGGGACCTCTGTCCTCCGAGGTATTCAAGATTTGACTAGTCATGGCCCTGAGAAATCTGATCTAATTAGATCCTTTCCGAACAGGGGTTTGAATTGGATTAGCTTCTGGAGGACTCCTTCAACATAATTTATGATTCTGTGAGACATGAGAAAGAGGGAAAGACTTGGCATCTCTAACCTAATTTTCAAACTAATATAATAAAATAACCATTTAAAATATATGCACTGTGTCACTACGAAAAAATCTGTGGTTCAAAGTTCAAAGCTGTTATGAACATTAGCATTGTTAATAAGGACTTACACATGAAACTGTCTTGAGGATTTACAACAAATGAACAGAAGTTCAAATGAATTCTGAATACAAAAATAGAGAGTAAATAAGTAATTGACCTACTTGGTTTTTTCCCCCTATCCTCGGCCATGCTTACCTGTACCAGATCTAATGGAAACATTCCCCTCCTCTGGGACAAGTTTCATTTTTCCCACAATGCCATCATATCTGGAAGGCATTTAGGAACAAGCTTGACAATCTGAAACCATATGAATTCACAAGTGAAAGAGAAATAAATGATAGCGACAACCAAACTGTGAATAGGTATTTACATCTTTGGAGATTGTGATCTATCCACAGACTACGCAGAAGGAGAATACGTTTTGTGTTTCAGTTGTTTAGTTCTTCTCAATTTTCCACAATTCTGGCAGTGTTTCACCCAAGGAATATCACTTGACCCTGAATAAACCAAAGACTGTTATTTGTACTTATAGCAAAATTCATTGGTTTGGGCTCCCATTAAAACATAACTTTTAAAATGAAAATCATTTTTAAAATGGATGCATGAGGACATCCATTCAGAGTCTAATAAAAAGGTCTTAGAGATCCAGACACAAAATTCAACCTTGTTCCAACTTCATTATCAAAGTTTACACAACAGATTTACTGATATGAATCATTTACCTTTTTAATGCTCCCTCCTGTCTAGTTTCTTTGACTCTCCTTCACTTGACATCCTTATTTATTTAATATGACTGGATGGCCCAAAATGATAGTTACTCTGACAGCCAAAGAAAATTAGAACAGCATACATCAACAGCATGAACAGAATGCAGGAACAAAGAGACTAAAATGGAAGAACATAAGATTTGGTGCAACTCAATTTCTCTTCCTTTCTGACTCTCCTGTCTCTCTCTTCTTTCTGCATGGTAATACATTCCTCTCACACATTCTTTTCATAAGTTCTGAAGTAGTAAATAACCCCAAGAAGACTGAACACTGGTGTATATGCAACAAGAAATCAAGAAAATATTCTGCAGTGGTTTTTTTTTTTAATCTTTCTGTGTGCTCTGTACATCTCCTTACGAATATGCAAACAAGTATGTAGCAGCAGTGCCACAAGGAAATGGTCTTAGGATTTTGAAACACAACAATAACTTTTCTACAAATAGGAAAATTTACTATGAAATGAAAAATATTTTGCAATACAGTTACTTCTGGATTACTGTTTAAAATCATCCCTGTGTCACTGAAAATAAATATTTGCTATTCTGTACTTCAACCAAAATAGAGACCTCTATGGTCAATAAAAGTTCATGGCAAAAGCCTCCATTACTCAATCATTACTGAGTGTTCTGTAATCTGGGGGCAAACAGAGCAATTCTTATGACTGCTTTTCCATGGGAGCAAGGTGTCAGCAGGTCAGATAGACACCCTATCGTTTGTGCAACTCATATTCCTCTCTGCTTCCACTGATGGTGTGAAAGTAAAGTGAAAAACAGCTGACCTGGATACTGAGTTCTGTTCTTCAGAACAGAAGGACTGGTAGCGGGTGGATTACATAAAGGGCAAAAGCAAAAATAAAAAGGACAAAATATGGCAAAACCAGAAAAGAAACAAGGATGAAAAAGGTCTATAACTGGCACAGAAAGGTCTTTTTTTGAACTTGTATGTACCTTGATATTCTCCTCTGAAATCATTGGTACACAGCATTTTCTTAATGCCCAGCTAGTTGCTGAAGGCCTATGAAGAAAAATACCATTTTGCTGCCACTTTTTCCCCACCTAAGTCCTTCAAAGACAATGTTATTGTGCAGCTAGATGTACAAAACCCAACTGATAACTCATATGGGACCTAACATTTTACATATGATAAAGACAGTATTTAAGCATTCTTTTCTGTGTAGGAAAAAGCACTTTAAAATTTATATCGACATTTTATTTGGGTTACAAAAGCAAGCAGGCAATCAGAAGTTGGGCAAGGCCAGAGATTAAATAGCTGGTGTGATCTAGTTCTTCCCTTTTCCTCATGTGTTCAGGTTCTTCATCACCGCTAAACGCTGTTACCCTTACATCCTGCCTTTGCCTTAAGTAATCTCCTTCTCATTCCACAGCAGGAATGGCACCAGCAGCTCTAGGCAAGACTGCAAACAGATAGGACTGGATCTAGGAAGCATTAGCTGAAAGGCAATAGGGCACATATTATCTCTTGGAAGAATGATTTTTAAAGTTGTAGGAAGGCCAGACATAACCAAAAAGCAAAAGCTGGGGGTATTCTATAGAAAACTTGCGGCAATGCCTTATTATGACCATATCAGTGGTTTTCTGCAACACCTCTAACAAGTTGCATGGAAACACCAGAGAGCATTGTCTGTAGTATGTGTCATTGCAAAGGCTTAGTGTGGTTGAGGCATGTTCAGTGCAAACAGAAGGTTCTCATTTTCTCTTAACAGCAAGGATCTAACAAGCTCTATAGCGCATAACATCTATTGCAAGTTTTACAAATTACAGCTCAGCCAATTCTGAGCAGACTTTCACTGAGATATCAGAAGGATCCTTTCTGATTTCAGGGTTATCTCCTTGCCCTGCCACAAACAAGAATACATCCCAGGTATTCAAAACACACTTAGATCTTTGGCTACATGACGGAAGTTAGGTCACCTTGCACCCCACTGACGTTTTCCCAGAGGCTGTATTTATTTTGTGTTCCATGTGAGTGATACTACTGAATAAATAAGTAACCAAACTGCATGCTTGGTGGGATTTTCAGGAAATCACTGGGCACCACATTTCACAGAGCAGTAAAAGCTTTTCAGGATACAATACTATTCACGTATTTCTCTCCACCATCCCCTGTTTTCTGTAGCTGTAATTGGCAACAAGCATTTGGAAGAAGTCGGTCTGTGGGTCCTAAGAATGCATGCCTCATTTAAATGCAAAAAAAAAGGACATGTTTTATGTTTTCTCTCTTTAATGTTAATTACACTAATTCACTTATTGATATGACAGGGGTCTTCATGCTGTGTACTTTCTTTTATCGCTTCCTATAAGCAGCGGAACTCTATTTTAAAAAGCCCTGAGATAAGGCTACGGTAACATTGCAGAGAACAAAAAACCTGCAAATAATGTCCTAGCTCTGGGGAAAAGTTGATGGGAGTTTTTGGTATCAGGACAACTACTTTTTCAGTTTAGTTCAGTCATTCCTGATAGTGATGATGTGCTACTACATTCTATCTCTTGTTCATGTGAAACATAAAATTGGTTGACTCTCATCTATATGCAGAAATTCTGGATACTACATAAAGCAGTTAACTTCATTACTATTAAGAATAATATTAAGTATCATCAGTAAGATGAAATAATCAACAAAATTTGAAATGTAAGGTTTTTTTTCTCCAGGAAAATATATTTTCCCCCTTAATTTATATATTAACTTGTGTATATGCATACTATATATACCCAGAACTCTTTTATTTGATGGATTCACTGAAAACTCTGTGATTTCTGGCATAGACCCAGAAAATCAGGAATTGATATACATACATATCTGAGATTACACACAACGTTTTGCTATTGCAAAAGAATCTTTAAAGCCCTTAAAAGACTTTTTGTATTCCTCTCCTTCCACACACTTTATTATTTAAATTTGTTGCTTAAATGCTCCACGTTTTTTAGCATTTCGTTTAATCTTGTGTTGAGGTATTCCAAGAAGATCGTGAAATTCTTATTTCCATCCTTTTAAATAAGGTCTTGAAGACCAAGATATATCTATGTTTTCTAGTTAACTGTATAGGCAAATGCTCTGAACGTCAAATACTTTACTCTGAATGAGACAGAACTACATTTCCAAAAAAATAGCTATGAAAACTTAACAGAAAAATTCCTTATCCCTCCCCAAAAAAAAGTGGAAAACTAATCAGACTAGTACTGTACTCCACCAGCTCTTTGGAACTCTGAAAACATTTTTGCCCATGAATATCTATTCTACATTACCACCACAAATACTGAAATGCCGTTACCATGTACTTTGTGGAAATGCCAGGAATCAAAGTATATCTAAAATCACAATGATTTAGGGACAAGGTTAAAGGTCCATCTCAAGCTTAGGTGGTCTGTCATGGTACTGTGATCAAGGTATAAAAAATATTTGGGGTCATTCACACTTAAAAATAGTCTTTTTCAAACAGGGTTTAAAATAAGCAGAAAATAAGAGTATCTCCCAATGGTAATGATGAGTTGGCTGATCTGTAAATGTCAGGAATACAAACATAAAATTCCATCAACCTATAAAGAAAGTTGGAAAAATAGCATATACAGTCTTATTTCTGTGTTATCATCCTGGGACAAATGGGTTTATCGTTTAGTATAGCAGGGTTTAAAAAAAGACAAGTCAGAAGTGATGGGAGAATATATTTGCTGTATACAAAACAAAAAAAACCAAAACAAAAACCAAAACAAAAACCAAAACAAAACCAGCAGGGAGAAAGTACAAGTAAACATGCTGATGTCTGATATTTGGAAGTGGAAGAGATTTCTTTACTTCCTAAAGTTTCAAGGGTCTCTTCCTTTACTCCCTTTTCACCAAGCAGTAAAATGTGGCTTTAAAGAGCAGAACCGGAAAGTGAGAAGACATTCAAATACGTGTCCATTTTGTTTCTTTGACTTCTCCTGACTGGATATCTTAACTCTGACTGCAGAGAATCACCCTAAAAATGAAATATTTGATACATAAAATGTATTACATATCAAACAGTAATGAGTCTTAGGTCCAAATTTTCAAACACAGGCACCTACACTGGGCATATAAAATGTTTCTGCACCCTGATTTGATAGGTACACTTAAGACATCTGTTTGGAAATATGATCTCACCTAAAACGTAGATGAAAAGCTGGCTCTGTAATCTAACAGAAGAGAATTTTTTTAGTTACCACATGCCCGAGAAGCTTCGATGTAGGACTGCTGCTCTGAAAACTAATGGCCCAAAGCCTATTCAACTCAATGGGAGATCTTTCAATGACTCCATTAGATTATTGGATTGGGTTCAAAAAGCTTAATTTAAAGGCCTTTCATGACAGAATTTCACTCTAGTGACAGCATTATCCCAAATTCTGCTGCTCCCAAAAGGAACAACCCAATATTCATTTAAGCATCTGAGTTGATGTTAACTGCTACAGATTTCAACTCCAGAATACAGAGATTGTCCTACCTGGCAAATGTCGATTATGTTATTCTCATCTCCAAAGAAAAGCTTTATGTATAGAAAGGCAAAACATTTATTTTCACATGGATTATTGAGTCACAGTAATTACATTTCATATGGGAAATATTTTATATCTAATTCTGGATGTGAACAATTATGTACACCACGCCAATTATTAGTTAGCATGTGTGTCAGCATGTCCTCCTGATGTATCACATAGTTAATATAGATAAATAAAAAATGAAAATAATTAAATTAACAAAAGGTAGCCCACTTCTGACAGTAAGCAAAGCACAGAATTTTCAGCTCATCAGAAACTGTCACATTTCAGCATCTGTTAATGTTTTACAGGGGCTAAAAGCTGACACGACAATGTTCTTCACTTATCAGGTATTCATAGAAAAAAGGCTTCAGATTCTAAAATACATCACTTTAAGGTCCAAATCAAAATCAAACATTTCAGCATTCCCTAAAACTCTTTTTGTTTTTGTTTTTCTGGAATGACACTAAATTCTTGATTTCTGTCTGTTCAAAAACAAGCATAGCTGTTTTGGAAGCTGAGATTTGTACCGTCATTCTTACCTATGGAACAACTCCTGGAAAATTTGGACTTCGCAGGGGTATTGTAGCTATCCTTCTAGCAGGAACCACGTGTTGCCTTGTGGGAACTGGAATTTGAGAGCTGAATGGTATTAATATTTCCTGTGCAGATCTTTCTAATCCAGCTCTATCAGCTGTAATCCATACGGCTGACCAAAATAAATCTCTGCTGTCTTCTGAGAAATATGTTTCTCAAACAAGCCTGGCCTACAAGGAAGCATCCAACCTGTAACTCCAATAAGGCAGTGCAGAGCTAGGGAATGGTGTTTTGCTTAACTGCTTTGAAACAAAGTATTCCTGGGAAAATAATAGAACTTAACCGAAAATTATTTCAGTGGAATCAGCCTCAAAATTCAAACCTGCACACAGAGAATTGAGGGGGAGGAAATCCTGAGATTTGCTGACGTGCCATATTCATGATTTAGTCCAACAGTTAGGGCAATAATCATACCTCTAGGCTGTGGCAGAGCATGCTGCGCAGCTGAAAAATGAAAAAAATGAGAGAAAGCTCATCTTTATATTTCCTTTCTCCGGGCCAGTTTGCCAGTGTAAGTTAGATCACTCTCTGATGACAGACGGCTATAACCCCTGGAGGGCCAACAACCCTAGCCAAAAGTTCACAAAATTCCACACGAGGGTGTGCACTGAAATCGCATGCTTTTTGTTTCGGCAGCATAACACCAGAGAGAGATGGAGGGTGAAAGAGTTTGGAAATAGCTGTAAAGAGTTCCACGTTGCAGAACTGCCTTCTCTAGTAGCGATCCAAAATCCAGTCTTATGATGAGCTCTAGCATTTTAGAAGAATTACAGGAAACATTGCAAGAGGAAGATGACAAAAGCAGAATGAATTTATTTCTACAGACTACTGATTGCCATCCTGCAACCAAGTCTAGACCTACACGTCAAGTGAATCTAAAATATATCTGTCTGATCTCTTACCAGGAGATGCTCCTTTCATCTTGTTGTGTTCTACATCCTGTTCATCTTAGTTGTAGCAGTTTAGAATATAAATATGTAAAAGTAGAAAAAATTAATGATTTAAGCTACCAGAAGTAGATTGCCTAGATTTGGGACACACCTATCATGAAACAGAAACAGAAAGAATCTGTGAGTAGGATTGATGTTAAATACCTACTCAGTTCATTGTTTCTGAAGGCTGTGGTAGTATCATTGCTACTGTTCCTAGAAATTTTTATCCAGTGGTAGTACTTGTAATCTAACACCTGCACACAGTCGCATCTTGCAATGCTGCCTGGCCAAAATCAACATCACACAGAAATACCCCTCTAAAGAAAACAGTTACAGCAATATACGGCAAAAAATACCACCACAGATAGGCAAGTAGGAAATACCTACAGCAATGATTTGGATCAACTATTTCGCATGAGTCTCTTGCAGCTGTGTATCAACTACACTATACAGGTCAATAACTAGATGATGCTGTGAGGAATTGTCTCAAAACCTTTAAAAGAAGAAAATACACTATTTCATGAATTTAAAAGATATACATATCAAAAGCAGTAGCTCAACAGAATATTCAGTGTAAACCTAATAAAAGGAAATCTCCTGATGTTGAACACTCAATGCAACACTGATATAATTCTCATTTGCTTTTTAATATCATACGCTCACGTAAACACAGCATGTTCTCAGCCAAGTATAGAAGTATGTTGAGAATAAAAGTACATCTGATTTCTTAATAAATTAGAAGAACAAGGAACTCCTTTAGGAAAAAAAAAATCAACAGAGAAAAGACCTTGCAGTCACTCTTAGATGTCAAATGCCATTAAATACAACTTTGTCTGTTGCTACAGAAGATAAAAGCTGTATTTAAAAGCCTTGCCAAAAATGTCCTTTTCAGTACTAATTAGCATCAATGGTCAAAGCCGCTAGAGCAAAAGAAGAACAGAGAGATGGAGGACAAGAGAAATAAGTACCATCACTGACAGTAACAGGATTTTATTAAGCTTTGTCTTATGATACATTAAAGGACATTTCTCTTTTAATATAATGTCCTAAGCTTACAAGCTCTACGAGCAGATGCTCTTCTCAATCTGCCTTAAAATCAAGTCCAATAGCACACAAAGAAAAGCCACAGTAGAAACTGCCTTTTCCTAGAGTTTCCCCAGACAAGAAATTAGCAGTTCTATAGCATAAAATCAAGAAGAAACTTTCTTGTCATGTTTGAGAGCACTTTTGGTTCCTGCTTCAGGACTGTTCAGCCCACATCCCGAATCACAGGGAAAAGATTCAAGAACCTTGCGTAGAGAAGGAGTCCACACAACTGTTTGGCTTTTGTCTGCACGCTTTTTACGGTCATGTGAGTTTTACAGATTCACAAAATGGGGAATCTTACTGTTGCAGCGATCACATTCACTGTGAATTGCAATGGATGTGTTTTTGTTTGCTTTCTTTTTCCAGCTTTGACTGTGCAAAACAGACCCTTGCTAACCAGTGAAAGCATTACAGGTCAAGAGATACAGGTGTTTCTCATGTGTCAGAATGTAAAGCAGGTTATCAGGTCTGTTCTACCATGCTGCCAAAACCAATTTGATCTTGTATTTTGGAAGTGCTGTTGGCCAGCCAGTGCACCTGTCTCCCTTTTCTTTGCTACCTCCAACGCACCTGGCACAGCTTCAAAAAAAACCAACCAAAAACCAAAACACAAACCCAATAAAACCCCAAACCGTTTCACTTGCATCATTGCCCACTTTTTATTTTCATTCCTTTCCACAGTTCAGTTTCTTCCAAAAATGCAGTGCCTGCTAACTTCTCGTTCACACAGGGTTAAGTCTGGAGCAACTGTGGAAGCAGTGCAGTTATACAGGTGTAATAAAACTTAAGAATTCCTCTATTTCATAATTACTGCTATCTCAAAATATGGGTCAGAGCCTAAAAACTGACTTACCCCCTGAGCTTTTCACGTCTCTTCTCGTCATGAGTGACATGACAGGGGATGAAGAATAAGCAAGCCTTCCCCCTCACACTCAGCGTACAGGCAGCCTTGGGCTCTGAAACCCTCTATGTGTAGGCCAGAAACAGCACTGGCATGATAGCTACACCAGCTTTCCAAATCTAACCTGTCATTATGTTTCAGTCCTTTTTATGAGTGGATCCTCATTCACATTCCTCTCAGACTGACTTCATGCCTTGAATTCTCTGAATTGGTACCAAATGCTTGAACCAAACTTCCTAGAGATGAAAGCCTAGTTTTTCCTCAGCATCCTGCCAGCGTTTGGATTTATTACTGGAACAATCACTAAGAGTACAAGCCATGTAGTGGACTTGAGATATAGGCATCCTGTAATTATGGACAAGATCTCTATGTGATCATTTCAGTCTAGCGTGCCTAGTATGGACCAGATGGAAATGGTTTTACTCCCTGTCAGTCTTGTATGAGAATCAATGAGTTAACCATGAATGTCCAGACACCATTGCTCAACTACTGAGTCACATTGTGTTTGGCATTTCAACTGTATGGAAGTTCACGCAAATAAAAGTGTTTTTCCTTGTATTCTGAAATGGGGTGTTCCAAAGGTCCAAGGAACTGCGTTTTTTAGGAAATGACCTTCAGTGTACGCAGTGCAACAAAGCCGTTTTCTTTCCATGTAACAAAAACTAGAAGAGACCAACACCAGCATTTCCACAGCAGACAAGCACAGTGAGATACAGCATATGAACAGGCACAAGCTTGCTAGGATGCATCCAAAATAATTTGGGGTCTAGACTGAGTCATCCAGCAAGACACCATTTGGACAGCTCAGTTCTATATTAAAATATACACAATAGTTGACAGATAGGGTAGCTTTTAGAATAATGGCAACAATCCTGAGTAAAGAATTCCATGGCTTCACAGGTTAATTTCACCAGGATATCTTTTGTGAAGGAAAGACTGAAGAGAGCCTTGCATTTTACCACCTCTGTATATTCACTCAAGGAAAACTAAAATAGCCTGAAAGTGAAAACATTCCTACCTTTTTTTCAGTTCTGAACTACAAGTTGAACACTTACCTAGCCTATTGAAATGTTACATTAAAATACATTTCTGAAGAGTTTGATGTGTGCTTACATGCACATACTACACACACTAATTAAATCCTCCACTCAACATCAGATATGAAAATCAGAAAGTTAAGAAAGAAAATTTGAGTTACTTTCTTAAGACAGAAGTGATTTGTACCTCAGAACAAAAAATTGCCACTTGAACCAAAAGTTATGGTATTCTTTATTTCATTTATTTTAAGTAATTGAGCTCTGCAATTGGTATGACAGGAAATTATATTATTGCTTGAAGTTCATTTTCTCTCAATTATTTATAACAATTCATTGGGTACCCCCTCTTTGCCCCAGGAAACATAGCTATGAGGAATTCAAACTGCTGTTAAGCAAAGTGAATGCCCTATTCAGATCTCCATGGAAATCAAGGTGGCTCATACTTCCCTATGGGAACTAGAGCCCCAGATTGCTGAAGGTTACTCTGTATTAGCAAGTATAACTCTCATGGGGTGAGGAGGAGATGCAGGTCAGCAAAGAATATCCAGTTCTTTCTCTGCAAATTTGTTTTGCTTCATGACTAAAGTTGTGACTAGGAAGGGCTTGATGCAACACAAAAGGAAGAGACAGGAAGGCAACACAAGGTTTTTCTTTCCAGCATGTTTCATGCAGTCTCCAAAATGCTTTTTGACAGCACCTCATGTGTTGAAGAGGAATTCTTCAACGTGCAGTCAGCAAGGGGGTCTCTGTAGATGCAGGTTGGCATATGGTATCTCAGATTTCTTGGTGACAAGTGGCATGTTAGCAGAGCAACAGACTAGCAGGGAAAAAGACATTTTGCTAATCACTCCCTGTTGCCCACACCCTCAGGCAGAATCATATTGCTTTATGCAGATGAGCTCATAACAGTTTCTTCAATTTAGCTTTTATATAAAAAAGTGCCAGCTCCTAACGCTATGTCAACAGGCACCCGAGGGCCTTCCACTTTACATTGCAAGTGTATTACTATTTAAAGATGAGCTTTTAGCTTAACATCATTGCTTGCCTTCAGAGTTTAATTACCGCCCTCCCCATGAGGCCAAATGAGCCATCCACTCCTCCCACGGGAGTTCTGCCTGGCAATGATCTTTAACTAAATAAGTAAATGCCAAATAAGCACTTCTTAAAGATGCAGTATCTTGTTTTCTGCCCGGTTTTGAAGCCTGTAGAAGCCAGGTTCTGATTTGCATCTCACTGGCAGCAAGCCATGTTGAATTTACAGATCTCAGTTATAAATCTCATCTCTGATATAAGCTAGAAAATGGATTTGAAAAAAAGAAAACTTTCTTCCTTTCATGTTTGCTGCACTCTATTATCCTACATCATTACGTATAGGCAGACATGAATCACTGAAACAAGAGCCTCTTGTACTCAGTTACTCCATCTGTAAGTGTCTTACACAGCTATAGCACTCTAGACAGCCTGAATTTGCTACAGTACTCCTCCAAATTATCTTCCCATATTTCTTTCCACCACCTCTGCCTGTAATAGAATAGTAGCATTACAAAACAATTCATTCCCTTGAAATAAATGTCCAAGACTTAAAATGGGTCAACATAGATACACTGATTCTGTAACAAGTCAAGCTACTGTGCAAGACACAGAGGCTAACAAACTCAAAAGTGTCTATAAAAACAGGAATTTAAACATACTTTTCTTTTAAGGAAGAAAAGAACAAAAAATGGCACGACCAGATATTATTTCTGAGACACGGCAGTTTTACAAAGCAGGTACAAACAGAAAAGATGATCCTAGTTCTTGGAATCCTATACCTAAATACACAGTGGCACCCAGCAAACAAAAAAAGCCAGCAACAGATATATAAGTAATAATCTAGGACCCAACAGATGTCCTTGTAACTGCCAGTCATTCAGCAAACCAAGAAACAGGGAGGAAATACAGCACTGCAAAGCAGCAAAGAGCTGTTGCAAACATTGTGAAGGAGGCATGATGTATACTCTCCTTGCACCATCTGCACTTCAAAGCAGCAGACACAGCTGTTGATGAGCTGGAAAGAAACGGACCAGGTGATCTGCTTCACCTTACTTCTCTGCTAACAGGAAAACAACCCACTTTTGGCATATTCTACTGGAGTAGTAATCACCACACTTCATTATTTCAAAAGGCCTAGACACTGGCTATGGTTTCTACAGTACTGTTCAGCACATGTTGCAAATGAGATTGTGAATGTCTCTCTGGGATTTGTGCCTGGCTTCAGAAAGAATTTCAGGGTCTACTGTCAAAGTGGCTTTAAAGAAGAGCGGGTCTGAACTTAAAATGAAACTTTTCAGCATATAATTATATAAACATAATGAGCTTATTTGTAAGAGTTGTAAGAAAATGCTTTCTTCCACTGAGTTACAGAATATTAAATCTCTAATCACAATGTTCTGGGCTAAATAAAAGTACTTCCATTTAACACAGAAAGGGGAAAATACTGTTTTGTCCATCAGGTTGGAAAAACTTGCAAACTTCTAAGCAAATGGAGTTCACAACAGATTCACCATCTTCAGAGGAAAGCAGAAAGCTACAGTTTCTTGCAGCCTCCCTATGAATTATGGATGCATGGTTATTATGGTAGCAGGCCTCCGGCAACATTTTGCTATAATGTTAATTTTTCTCTTTTTGATTTTCCGTTATTTGTATTTGTGAGGAAATTTACCAAGCATCGAAATCCAGGAATGTGCTTAAAATAGTTACTGACTCTCTGAAGGTATGAACTGTGGTTGAATGAAACCAGTTCTTCCTCATCTTAAAGCTTTTATTTTTATATTGTGTTCCTCACCAGACCACCTAAGTGTTTTATAAACATGACCATTCCTTCCTTTAAAAACACTGAGTAAAATGAAAACTACGCAGGCATTTCTTCACCTGTGTACTCCTGTGTGTGTTAGATGGTCTGTTTAGTTACTGTGGCAAAGCAAAGACAGGCAAGTGACTTGCTTTTTCTCTTTTTCCTTAGACAAAATCATTCATCATAATGTCGGTGGAAGGACACGACTACCTCTATCGGTATGCAGTTTTAACTCTGAATCACCATTCTGAAACTACATAAATGTACAGTAATTATGTCTAAACACAGACTCTGCCCATTCCTTTGAGAATACTCTTCACGGGCTCGACCAGATTTGAAGAACAGCATCATAACGGATGCTCTGCTGCTAGTATACTTCTTCGAACAAGACAGTTAATACTGACAAAGATATTCAGGTATGTGGGTCCTGGACAGAGATCAGCCATTGCTTCTGTCCTCCATGGCATGCATCTTTTGAATACTGAATAAAAATAAGATCAACAAAAAGTTCCTCCTGAGCTGCATGTCCTTTCAGGCTTCTATTTGATTGTATTACTGAAGGGACAAGTTTGTGTGAACATGAACTCTGTTGGCCTGCCCATGGCAAAACAGCATGGCACCTCCTCCTTAAGCCTGCGCGCTCACCACCACAAGGGAGCAGGGTGAGAGTGGAAGGCTGGAGAAACACTGGAAGTGAGGAGTAAATAGATGGTCAGCATCAGCCTGTGGGAACGGAAGAGAAAGAGATCACCACTGCAATGATAATGAAGAGAAAGGTGACTTTCCTTGCTTTGTGTCTGTTCATCCCTGGAGGGAAGGGCGGGAATGCTGCAGCTAGCAGGAATGCCCAAAACAGCATGGAAACCAACAAAAGAGCTTGAGCCAGCCAATCTAGAAGGACAGTAAAGCAGAGAAAGACTGCCACAACAGATGACTGCTGCTTCAGAGCAGCAGGGAAAGCTTCCGTATTTTCTGGACTTTAATCACCTGTTAGTGTGGAGAGCTGCCAGGAGAGGGCAGGGAGCAGGGATCCTCCATCACAGCTTGTTCAAAACTGTCTTGGCTGGGTTGCTGATTATCTGCGAACTATCCTCTGCTGACTCCTTCCCAAAGCAACTTCCTGCTCCTCTCATCCAGAAGCAGTCAAAGGGCTAATTGGGTTTCACATGTTATTAAATCACTGATTTTAAAGAATTTAGAACTGCATCAACACAATTCCTTGTATTTCAATGCTGTAAGTTAAAAAAAAACAAACAAGTAAATTCACATCAAATATTCCCTTAAATTTTTATATCCAAGCATTAAAGAATCAAATCTTCAATGGAAATGAGACAACGATGCTGTCTTTAGCTAAAAATGCCTCACCAATTTGCTGCATCACAGCAGATGGCCTTTAACACCTCTACCAAAGGACATGCATAGGTTTCACCAAAGTAAATGTTTTGAACATGAGAACTAATGCAGCATCAGCTTCCACCATCTCATATATTTTATACCTCCTCACATGGTACCCATCAGGCCCAAGCAAAATATAATCTCAAGCAAGCTGCATTGAACATGTGTGCAATGTGTATGTAATGTCTTACTAATACAGCCGCATTGGTGTGGTTCTTGCTGACACAAAAGCTCTCTTGCCAAAAAGCTACAGAGGGCTTAGGGGCCAACACAGAAACAATGACTGACACTGTACAGCTGGGATCATTTTCTGTTAGGAAAAAGTTGCCATTTTCCAATACTTTAAAGTTTACTAGATGTTCTTTAAGTAACAGTTCAACTTGCAGCTGAAAAATTAAATATTCACGGAGCAGGGTAAGGCCCAACATGGATAAAAATATAGGACGGTTGTTTCTTAGACCCTCATTTATTCCATTCCTCCTCCCTGCTAACTTTAGACACATAACATTCAGAATTACTGCCTACAAGCATCATCAAAAAGCCAAAGGCATATCCAAACTTCAGGACATGTCTTTGGTGGGAAGCTTTCCTAGCTGAAAATGCTGGTTTTCCTCTATCAGCTCAGGTCCCAGTAAAGAGCAGGGCACAAGAGTATTGATCAAAAGCAGGTGCGGGAAGACAGGACTGTCCACAGTTAGAGGAGCAAATAGTTAGGGAGTGGATTTCTTTTAGCAGCTTAAAATGTCTGTATTAAAGACTCATGGCAAAGGTGATATATGAAACCTATCAGGAGTTCCCATCCTGCTTTGAAACAGTTAAAAGTATTACACAACATTAAGACTTACATGTTTTCTCATGTCTGTGTTTTAAGAAGAGAAAGACAAAATTTTCTAAATAGATCTTGACAAATGAATCATTCTGGGGGTCTTCAGCTACTTTCTCCACATTAAATAATCATACTGGAGAGTTTTCCATGTATTACCCTATGTCTTGACAGTGGTATTCCAACTGTAAAATCAAACCTCCCTTGTGGCAGAAGATCCTTCTTGCAAGGTTAAAGAAAAGCAGCAAATTATGCCACAAGTAGCACAAACTGAAGAGCTGGATGCTGTTATGCAGCCCTCTTACAGATTTACTCCTTCCAAAAATACGATAATGGTATTATTTTATATCCATACTGTAATCACTGAAATATATATCTGTAAATGAGCATTAAAGATCAGATAAAAACTGATTTCTTATGTTTCAGACATGGATTACTGTTAAAATCCAACCCGGAAATTGAAACAATCCTAAGCATCTTTTTTTTTATCAGCATTACAGCTCCAAACCATCTGTACTTAATTGTAAAACAACAAATTGTCCAAAAACCAGTGAGGATTAAGCGGACAAAGCTCCTTATGGACAGTTTATATTATAGAAATTTAAAGACTTCTAAGACCACTGCACTTCTTGTGTACTTGTTTTATTTCAGTCATGTCCCTGTGTTTATCTTCTCCTAAAATGGAAATACATACAGCATGTTGATCATTGTCACAGCATCAGTAAGAGGTTTATCAGGGTCTTAAACTTTCATGAGAAATCTGCTGCTAGCTTAAGAGCTTGCTGACATTTACTCCTAAAGTTCATGCCGGGCAAGAAGACCAAATGTTGACCTCCAGTGCTCCACTGACTCCCAGAACCAGAGAAACTGGGCCAGTAGAGTAGAATGGGAGGTATTTTGCATACCATGCTTCATGTATAGCATGAAAAATAATTTCGTTTATGCAGAAAGAGAAACAGAGATTTGGTTACAACTGGGTGGAAGGGGAGAAATGGAGATATCAGTCACCAAATGGGTCACCCAAGCACAGAGTCTTTTGCATGAATGGCATTATTTCAGTCTCCTCCTGATGAATACCTGCAATACACTGAGCAGCTACAAAAATTTTTCAGGTCTCATGCCCATTCAGCAATGCTTGCATTCTTTTAAGTTTATTCTATTTGCTAGCCATGATACTGTTTCAATCACTAGTTTCAATCACTGGGTAGAAAGCAATATTATGCGATTAAATAACAATTCATGAGATGAATAACTAACATCTACCAGTCAAAGTCCGCAGTTTGCCTACTTGCTAACTGCAGTACTCTTCATTAAACATCACTTGGTATAACTTCCAAAGAAATTTATATCTGCAGAAGAGAAAAACCTGCACATCTGCCAACAGCAACTTCCTTTGGGGGCTCTTTACTCATGCCTTTAAGCTCCTCTTTTAATTCTTATACTCTCCTAGATCTGTACTTTTTCTCTCCACAAGCTATACCCCTTCCTTTTTCAGATCCAGCCCTCCAAGCTGACCACAGTACTTTTCACCCTTGCGGCTACTTACCTTCTCCCCACCCTTTCTTTAATATTCTGTGTAATTGTTTTCATAAATAGCAAATGCTGTAAAACTAAGAAAGAGAGCGGGAAGTGCACTGCAATCATCAAGACCTTTACAGAACCTTCCAAAGTAGTTTCAAAAACAACGTTATTTTGGAGAATGAAGAAAAAATCTTTAGGAAAAAGGAATTTCAGGAATCCTATAAAACACATGAAAAACTCTGAAAAAGCTTTAAGTGGCATGCCTCCTGGGATTTCTTATGCAGTAAATGAAATTAATTTGCTTTAAAAATAACTGGTAAAATATTTAAAGATGAGTAAGTTGTTACATCTAGATAACTTACTACTTAGAATAAACATGCACTTTTTTTTATGTAGTAGTAAATAATGGTGTGCCTGGCATACAGACTACTGTAAGCGGTTTTCCAGTCTTACAAAAGCTGTGTACTATTGGCTGAGTCCAGATGAAAATTTTGTCTTCAATACATTTTCTATTATGTGTTACTTTGCTACTTTTAACACATAAATGTCAAATACTATCTAGACGAGACAGTTAGCAGCACCATTTCTACATTTCCTCAGTTAAGGGTTAGGTTTAAGATTAATATGAGATTCACACAAATGGTACACAAAGTGCTTTTGTTTTTGGAATGAGTCTTTAAACAAAAAGCTTTTTGCCCCTTCTCGAAGGCCTTCATTACCAGCTGTTAACACCTGTATTTTCGTTTAGGTACATGACTTTCAATAAACTAGAAAAGGTTACAAAAATGGAAAAGTACAACAAGATTCAGGTTTTTTTAAAGCAAAGGTACCTCTACAAGCTTAAATTTAAATAGAATTTTATTTTACTTCTAATTTGTAAAGATGACAAGAAGTAGAGTTACAGTGATCCAGTTACAGGCATAGCAGTGTAACTTCCCCGTGTACTGAAATGAAAATTACTTCAGAATTAGTGCTGAGATTCAGCACTCTGCTTAAGCACACTGCCTTACTGGCTTTCCCAACTCACAGGTCCAATTATAATTTCATACTGCATTTGAAATGCTGAAGAGTCAATGTGTAAGCCTACAAAGCAGAACATCATTCAGTTCAAATGTCTGTGGCCTCGTAACCTCTTTGTCTCAAACAAAGCTGCTTAATTAGATTTTTTATGCTCTTTTCTATCTATACACATGCCAAACTGTGTGGAGTCCTGGCTGGATGAGAGGGGACATAGTTTGGTGCGTTGAGCAACCCAGGTTCCGATCCGCAAGTGAGCCTTGGGAGCGGCTGACACGGAACCCTGCTGGGAAGGCA
>Ga0065711_1030303_pt1 | contig 32966 bp, 31 predicted proteins | sample Hoacrofraction12_FD_59098 | JGI IMG/M metagenome (GOLD analysis project Ga0065711, IMG submission 59098) | Hoatzin crop microbial communities from Cojedes, Venezuela - Epithelial fraction 12 v2 (version 2) | ecosystem: Host-associated > Birds > Digestive system > Esophagus > Crop | place...
GGTGGCCCTTGAAAACCGCCTCTTGGGTGTGCTCCAATCTTGAGTAAACACTTCAAGGACACCACGGAGGTCCCCTGCCTCTGAGGCAGCACGAGCCAAAGTGATAAAAATTGAAATAAAAACCCCAAAACAAAGACAGAGGAAAGAGGGAGAAAATGCTGTGAGGCCCAAAGGGCTAAGGATGTGGGTACTGCTGGGCTTAATTGTCTTCTTCCGTGCTCTGCAAGGAGGAATGTTGCTGGGACAGCGTTCCTGTCTTTTGGATTGTTACTGGTTGGGGGTTTTTTTAGTATTTTTTTCTTCCCCCAAAGCAAACAGGCAAGTGACGTAAAACAAATGGAATTGCAGTTCTGAAGCTGGGAAAGTTGGAGATGAACCCAGGCTGCAAAACCCAGATCTGGGTTTTGAACTCCCTGTGTAGCCTAAGGCTGTGGAGGCCTTCAGCTGGGCTAGGTCTGCTGCGTGGAAGAGGGGGCGAGCGGCCAACTTAAGATTCGGGTTCAGGTTTGGATTCTGAAACAAACCTCCCTCACTGAAAGTTCAGGGCCATTCTCAGAGGCTCAGGAGGGAAGCGCCAATTCCAGCCCTTCTCCTCTAACAGGTTTTGGACTTACTGTAAAAATTCATCTGGGTCCCTAATGAGGAAAGCCATCTTCTTTGTGATGACAGTTAAATATGTGCTCAGGCTCATTCCTCAGTCAAAGGTTTACATTATATTAGGTTTACATTATTTCTGTACTGTGGGTGCACCCTGATTTCACAAACCTTGCAGGCTACTCTTGCTTAGAATATGAAGAACTTCTAAAGACTGTTGAATTAAAGCAGGTAGATGTCTTCTCGCAACCTGCAACCTTGTTTCCATTATCAGCCTTGAATCCACATCATTGATGTGTTCTACAGGGACGTGAGGGGCTGGAAACATCTGGAAATGACACATAAAACAAAAGCTTTGAGCTCCAATGATGACTGCAAATCTGTGGTTGTTCCTTGGTTTGAAAGCTGGAATTGCCCCCAAAACTCATGGGCTGACTGGACTGTCCACTGGATGGTTGGAAAGGAAGCAGTTATGATTTGATCGATGTTTCAAGCAAATCAGTGAGGTCGATTAAAAGTGAACTCTGAGAGCCTGTCCGCATTGTGGGTTAGCTGCAAGAGACTTGCTTGAGCTCTTAAGCCCAGAGAAAGTATTACAAGTCAATCACGCCTCCGCATCCTCATGGCCTCCACAGGCACAAAGTTGAAGGGCAGTTCAACGAGATGGAGCTGGTACGCACAAAGTAACCCCAGAGTCTGTGATTAACTCTGGTCGGTGAAAGAGGAGTAAAGGGAGTGCAGTTACTGGGTAGGAAATAGGGTCCATGAAGCATGCAGGGATTTCAGACACTGGGATTTTTTGCAACATTTATTGGAACAGACAGGCTAAGAGCGCTAAGGGATAAAGGATCCCAAATCAAACAGCCTAATTGGTCTCAAATGGAGTGACTAAGGAACTCCCTCCATTCCAAAATGGGTCAAATTGCATTTTAGAAAGAGATCTCTGAAATTTGAGTGGGATGCCTGGATGGAAAAGCGAATGGATGAACTCTAATTGACATGGATTCCATTATGGCTAATACCTGTGTCAGAGCTGCCACCGAATAGGGCCTGCAAATCCAGTCTGGGGGAATTCCCTTCAGAGATGTGACCCAGGTGAAGCAGACTATTTGCTATGAGCCTGTGAGGAACTGAGACTTTAATTGCAAACATATGGCTGGGTAACTTTCCAGCAAGTGAAAACTGGGGGATAGAGACCTGCTCTGAAACAGATGATCCAGAAGGGCTTTCACCATCTCTGATCCTCATAGTGGGTTTCTGTGCTCTCATATCACTTTATGCTGAACAGAAAATTGTAAGGAAAGGAAATAGGATGTCAAAATATAATGTTGGCATGAAGAATCAAGTGATTTTAGGAAGAATGAGGGTGAAATTAAGTTCTCTGTGATTTTACTTTGATATGGTTCCCTGTTTGTGTCTTCTAAAAGGCAGCGGTCTAATCTTCAGCTTGCTCCTGTCCTGGAGAAGATGTAAGGTGGCTTGTGTAACGAACTGTTCTGCCTGGGATCAATTCTAATTAGAGAAGATGGCCTGCAGGACAAGATCATCACCCACTTGTGATGGGTACCAGTGTGGCTGCTTAAATTGCCTGTCCTGGTGTTTGGCAAGCAGGGTAAGTGCACTGCAGCAAGGAGGACCTGGGTATCAGCTCCAGGACCTGATTGGTTCCAGGGGTGATAGGGAACACCTCTGCCCCCACGTCCAGGATCAGGATCAACGAGGTGTATGAGCACGGGCAGAACTACAAGATAGCTGAGGCAAAGACCAAGGGCCCGAGTTCAAAGGCAGCTCCCACGTGAAGTGGGGAAGGGCCTTGTAGAGTTATTTCACGTTGTTTTTCACAGAAGTCTGACCCCAGCTTGCAGTGGCACTGTATAAGAGCTGGCCTGTAGCACAGGCGGCCAAAACCCAAGGAAAGGTGAGAAGCTGCAGAGCTTTTTGGTGCACTCAGGGCCCAGGGAATGCAGACTGTGGGTTTCATCTTGTTTTTTGTTATCTCTTCCGACTGTTCTGAAGGTTTTCCATGCTTTGTAGAATACCTTTAATACACGGACTTTAGGCAGTCCGTGTGTGCTTGTGCTTTCCTCTGGGACCTGGAAGCATGTCCTAATCCATAATGAGGGGCATAGAACTATTGCCCTGAGTGACTGGGAAAGAGTGAAGGGGAACGTGGGCTGGCATTGATCACAAGAACAGAAGGGATGAGCTCAAGGAATTTTTCTTTTCTGAAAGTGTTTTTGTCAGGTGACCTTGACAGGACAAAAACTTAACAAGACAAGAGCCACCTTGTAGCTAGACAGGAACGTAGCTGGGTCGGTCAAGTTTTGTTAGGTTGCATGGCATCTTGTGGGTCCTGGTTTGGGAGAGGCAGCTCCTTGGTGTCGCAGACAGCCAGTCTACGGGTAACTTCGGCCTTTTCAACACTGGAGTCATTTGACTCCTGAGTGTTGGATGCTCAAATTCTGGAGTGGATTGAGCAAAGCCCGTACTTGCTGTGGAGAAGGGATTTCTCCTTCCTTGAGCAGGCATCCAGGTAAGGCGAGCAGCACATCAAATGTCAGCTGAGAGGTTGGCTTTTGGAAGAGAGACAAAGATGAGTTTGAACAAATATGGCAACCTGTGAGTGCTGGTCTTGTGTCCATAACTACACTCTTCCACGTGACCTAAATATTAAGGTTTGAAGAGGCAAAGATTGTAACTAACTTACAGACTAATTGCTGCTTTGCGATGATGTTTAGCAGTTCACACAGGCCCAAAGCACCAATTTTGGTCAGGACAATTTTTTTAAGAGGAGTGTCCGGGACATCTCTGGCAAAGGCTCTGGTTGTGCCAAGTAGTCCTGCGAATGAAACCAAGAAAAGTTGGGTCTGCAAAAACTGAGGCATTTAACAGTAACTATTCCCTAAACCAGTGACCACATGTCTGAAAAGGAAGATTTATGCAAAATAGGAAGGGAAGTTTTGTAACAGCACTCTGTAATAAAATAACAACAGTGACGTATGCACACATGTACACATACACTCATTCCAGATAAGACCAAATATTCAACACTCCAAAGATGAAACATTTTTCTATTTACTTTTCTCATTGTGACTATGAAATATTATTTTTCTTGAACTGACAGTTCCAGGCAGAAATGCTGTAGAGAATTCTTTCAGCCACTGCTGGTGGTGAGCTCTCACTTTTGCTTGTACCAATGTAAGTACCCCAAGCCTTTCCTGCCTGTAACTCTTCTTGCATATCCCAGTCCTCCTGCCCGTCAAGTCTTGCTGTCTTTGCTCTATGCATCCCTTTCGAGGACACTGGAATGCATCTCCACTTAGATGTTCTGTTGTCAGTGATTTTAGCAGATAACTTAGAGGTAGGGATTGGAGTGGAGCCATCAGATCAATAGTGGGATCTGTTGGAATGGAGGAAATGCAGAAAGGAGAGAGAAAGAGGTGAAAAGATCGAAGTAGAAGAGAGAAGTGAAAAGGAGAAGGTGGAGAAAGAAGAGAAAGAAAGGATAGAAAAAGCAAGGATCCCAAAGACTGACAAATTACTCCGCTGAGCCATGTTATAAACTGCATAATTTATATTAAATTGAAATATTGTTAATCTATAAAGGCTGTATTGTTCTCTTTTTCTCTTGGCCAACTACTGCTGACGTAAGCAGGAACTCTGCTCTGGGCTGAAGAAGTCGAGAGTCTAGCAAGCAAGCCTGGCACCCAGACTGGAGCTGGAAGTGGGATTTGGCCTCTGCTACAGAAAGACTTTGAGGACTGAGACTTAGAGGAACCCAGGGAGTGTGAGGCTGTTGTTCAAGCTTCAGACAGGAGCTTTTAGTCAGTGTTTCTTCTACAAAAGCTAATAAAAATACATCTTCAAATCTCTTCCAGGAAGATGTCAGAGATCTCCTGCGGAGTTAATGTGCCCAACATAGAGACCAGCTTAGTCATTACAGGACAAGGCACAGGGGTTTAAATCCTACTAGGAGTTCATATATCCTGCAAGCTTACTAAAGGACATGCTGCTTACTCCATAATGTGTATAAATGTATGTGCATAGGTATAAATATATATACATGCATGTGTGTATCACTGTGTATAAGCTTATGCAGCTATCTGTTTTCTCCTAATAATTCAGGAGTTCTGCCTTCGGCTTTGCAGACTCCAGGATCCTGGCCAGCTGGAGTGGGAGAGGCTGCCAAGTCCATCAGGTTGATGGAGCCAGCAGGCTGTTCCACCTGACTGTCTGGAAGCATTCTTTTGCTCTCTTGAGAGGTTCCCAGTGCATCTCCATTTCCTCTGAAAGAAGGTTCACCCATGACTGCCAGCATCTCTGTCAGGTCTTCTTTCTGTGGGTGCTTCGGCTGCAACACCCAGAGACCCATGGCCCTTCTCAGCCATCTCCCAGCTGCACAAGCCCTGAAAATGTCCAAAATGTAGCTAATGAAGCAAATTAAAAGACACAGACTCTTGGCTAATGCTATAGCTGCTTTACGGGGATAGAGGGGATGTTCTTCTCGAGAATTCTTTATATTTCACAACCTGGTGAAGACAGTAACAAACCATATTTTTCTGCTCTTTTAAAGAAGAACTTCTTTGTCAACAACTGAGAAGATCCTGAAGGGTCCCAAGGTGTGTGAGGACATAACAAGGGGACAGCTGAAATTTATGTCATTGTTAAGTTTCTGTGCTAATCTCATGAATGTTCATGCTGAGAAAGTAAATCCTTTGCAAATGCTCATGAATCTCTGGTATTCAGGTGTGCTGCTAGAGAGATGCAGAGACATAGAAAAGATTTTCACCACTTGATCTCAGCGTGTGGCTCTCATCTGGTGCTGTGTTCTGCCTGCTTCTTGCCTGGGATAGTGTTCAGAACAAGTGGGGTTTTTAAAAGTGATCCATATAGGGGAGAGCAAGAATATTCCTGTTTTGCCCCCTGCCCAGGCTAAACCGACTGCTCCAACTGCACCTCCCCTTCTGGGACCTCCTCCCAAGTTAAGGTGAAGGAAGCTTCTTCACAAGACTTGGAAGCAGAGGTTTGCACATCGCTTGCATTGACATTTCCGTTACCCGTTGTAGTCATGTCCTGCTGTTGTACTGCCTAATGGATAGTGTTGTCCCTTCCTGTGTTTCAGCCTTGTTTTACACCAGAAAGTACTATCCGAAGTGCATACACAGCAGTGAGGTGGAGCCCCGAAATGGGAGAGACGGACAGTGGAGAGAAAGGACAGGGGGGAAAAAAGCACCAGCAACGAGCCTGGGAAGTTCAGTGAATGCATAAGCAGTACCATTAGTGTGCCCTTGTGAGATATCTAATACGTAGCAGAGAGCAGCCTTGCTGATTCTGGCTGACTCGAACAGCAGGTCTCTTTTACCTGTCATTAACACATGAGATGTCCACTCTGGCGAGGAAATCTGTCACTTTTTGTTCAGCTCACTGTAGCTTGTCTGACATAGAAAAGATATGCAACTCCATGCTCTTTCTCTCGTCCTTAACGCAGAGGTTCCCAAACCATGGCAAAGATCCCTGTCAGCCTTCTTCATGTCTTTTGGAGCACTTACACTTTTCTTATTCAACTTTGAATAGACAGTTTTTAAGACTGGTTGGTTCTTCAGACCAACTACAAACTTTTATAACCTCACCAGCCATCCATGGATCAAGGGTGGGAAGTGCTGTTTTGGCCAAAAAGATGCCAATTTTTATTATTTCCTCTCTGATTTTTTAAATATAACAAGAATTCTGGTGAAGAAAAACTGCGTGTAAAAAGGAGCTGAGGATTAATGAAGAAGCAGATGGGAGATTTTTTTCGCTTACGTGGAAAGGGAGAAAAAATAAAACGGCTGTGGCTGCTTGTGGAAACATGGAAGATCTCCAGTATAATGAATAATAAGAATAATTTCAAATACATTTTCTGAGATCTGAACAGTATTTACATGCAAATACAATCTCAGAAGGTAGTGGAAAAAATCAGCTTTCCTAACATTGGCTGGAAAACAGAATTTGCAGTTCTGGAAGACTTGCAATTTCCATAGGAACCAGATGAGATGAAGTAGAAAGACTTAACAGCGGTGATTAAAAAGTATTTTGTCCTGAAAATAATCTAGCTGAATGACATAAATTACATTTAAGGGAGCAAATGGCTTTCTAGCAAGTTTAAAGAAACATGCCAGTATCTGCCCTTTGGTAACTATGTGTGAAAAAGCCTTAGAGAGCAGAGAGCTCAACTTTAGAGCACAACCTTAGACGAACCATGGGCACATCTTTGGGGTGGCACACTGAGTTGGTGTAAATCTAGTTTATGCTACCAGAATTTTGGGGTCCTGTTAATATTCAAATACATGCAAAAAACCCCCGTGCTTCACAAATAAAGAAAAGACCTTCATTATTTTCCCTTGTTCTGAACAGAGGTTGGAGGTGAATGATGTGGGCAGAACACTTCATCCCTACTGTTCGGGGATTTTAACGAGAGAAACAATTATGGATGATATCTTGCATTAAGAATTTGCCTAATTTTGTGTTTTGTTTTGGTTATTTTAGCAGTAATAATTTTGTGGTTTCTGTACTCACCTTCCCAAAGAAGGCAGCCATCACAAACAAGGAAGCTACTTCCTCTGCAGTGCTATTTCTGTTTTGTTTTATTAGTGAGCTAAAAAAAAAAAGCTTTGATCTACCCTCCAGCTTGATATGTAATGAGACATTTTCATTAAACTCTGCTCTTGACTGAACTTATATTAATCTCAGCAAGATAAATGCAGATACATGTTCTTATGTGTTTCTGGATGGTCATACGGGAACCTGCACTTAGACCTTGCTGGTGCGAGTTCAGTGGACACCACTGCAGGGACAGAGATCTTTCTACAGAAAATTCATTGCAGGCATTCAGAGCAAATGCATTTGGCCTGAAGCACAATTAATTAATGCATGGGTAAAGCTTGCTTATATGTGTTGGTCCTTCTCCCATTGAAGTTGATGGCAAAACTCCCGTGGAGTTCAGCAAAGTGGGATGGAATCTATACAGAAATTATTTTTCCCAGAACAACTTTGCAATAACCAGTGGATTTGCAAACTCCTCGCTCTGACACATTGAAATAATTTGGGACTTTCATTCCATTTTGCTTTAATTGGACTTACGCTACATCTGAGTCTTCCTAAGTGGGTTGCTGTGCCTAAAATATGTGCAGGCATGTTTGCACTCTCTGAGGGAACATGGAGGTTAAACTAGAAGGCGAGGTTATGTTAGCAAGGATATTTTCTTTTTATACTGCTTCCAAAGGCAACCCTATTTTGGGCTCACCACTCTGCCTTGACCGCTCTGTGCCTCTCCGTACCAAATCATGCTGGGATTTGATGATAAAGCACATCCTCTTTCCAGGAGCTGAGCCAACCCCTACATCCTAACTCACTGGTGTTCTGGTACCTTAGGCACTTTGTGGTCAGAAGGCAGACGGCAAATGCGGGTATTAGCTGTGGTGACGCTGGAATGTCCAAACCCTCTGAAGGAAGAGAAGAAGTTTCTTACAGAACTGCTGCCCATTTGACTCGCAGTTCCTTTGTTTTTACGTTTCTCAGACTGTGCCAGCTGAGATCGCTCTTAGCTGGATACCAGCACTTGCAGGGCCTGATTTGGTTCATGTCTTCTATAAAAGTTTCCCATCTCTGACCAAGGTATTTCAGATCAGGGTAAAAATGTGAGTAAATCAGAGCTGGCATCTATCCCAGACATATCAATTCCCTTAATTCCCTTCTTCCTGTGGCTTTGGGACAATCAAAATAGGGAATGTTTCCATTGCTATACCTTTGTGAAAGTACAATATGTGAACGCCATATCCTGAGTGCATCTCGTGTGTTTCCTTTGCTTGGTCATTACCAACGGCACAGCTTTCTCTGGAAATTATGTGAAACAGAGTACTGCAGTAGAGTAAATCATTTGGCAGGGCTTGGTTCCAGGGAAGATCAAAACCCCCAGTGTGACAGTTAATGAAACAAGGGGAAAAAAGAGGGAAGCTATCATCCCAGCCAGCCAACACTAACAGAGTCCGAAGGCAACTGGAGGTGCCAAGGTGTCTGCTTGCAAAATTTGGAGAGAGCTGCAGGGGTCGTAGAGAGGGCTGCACCGAGGCCAGTTCTCCTGGCAGGAAAAGCTGCTTATGGTAACAGAGGAGCAGTGGAGACAACTCGTCCTCTCCAAGAGGACACGTACTGTCTTTTTTAAGATACAGAACAAGCTGGCATTCTTCTGCATCCCTTGGGCAATGGTACTTTGCCATGGAGCTGACCTGGGTGGAGTACATGGAGCATGGCATGGATCCAGGGGTATAAAGTGAATGCACAGTAACTGCAAAGACAGGACGGTGTGAACTGAGCAGTGCAGAGCACCTGGTCCCCAGGAGAGACAACCAGCACCCTTCGGTGGGCAACGTAAAGGAGTTAAAGACAAAATGGGGCAGTCTGCTGCAGCACAAGCCATAAAATAGAGCAGTGAGCAAGGGCCTCCTGTAATGAGCCTATTTATCTCTAAAGCAGTGTGTCTCAGACTCTGATCTGTGGGCCTTTGGTGGTCTATAAAAACATCCAGTGGTGGCTCATGAAACAATAGTAAACCCTCTCTCCTCCTCCCCAACAGCCACAGAAGCAAGCACGCAAACAAAATGGGAGAAAATGGAAGCTACTATAGATTAACTTTCAAAGTTTAGTCTTTTGTTTATTTGATTTGATGTATGAAAAATACACAAGTTGGCCTTTGGATTATTATTTTTTTAATGAAAAAAGGTTAATCCTTGGACTTGAGAAGTTTAAGAAATGTGGCTCTGAGGGTGCTATTTTTGGAGCCAATTACAACAGCATTGAAATGTTGAAAGATTAGGCTGAAGCCCTTCAGTCTATAAAAGAATAATAAACCATAGTAGGATAAAATACTTCATTGCAGTGAGGATACAAAAGCCACCTCAGAGTGGTACGTGGCCTGGACAGAGGCACAGGGCCGACAGGGCTGGCACTGATAATTAATAGAGCTGTCAGTGCCCAGAAAAATAGACTGTGAGCTCTTGCTTTGTTCAAGTTATGCAATCTCATTCTCCACCTCCTGCCATCATCTAGAGCTGATTTGGTAGCATTTGCAAAACAATACGCGTTTACACAGTGTGCCCAGTGCCTGTTAGTCTCCTTCAGTTTTGTACAATCTACTCCAAAACGAGTTGTTAGAATGGAAGGATTGGCAAATTCATGAAATCTTGGAGTGAAAACTAGCTCTAACTGACCTTTTCTTCCTTGCCAATATTGTCATCTGTCATGTTTCTGGTTTGGGGACCAGGCAGTGTACATCTTGCAACTGTGTAGAGTTTGCTTGTCAGATAATCCCACTTTGACAAGTGTGGTTTCTGGGTTATTTGTAAAACACCTTGAGATTCATCAGTAGTGAGGATTATGTAGCTGTGCCTGCCTCTGATTTTGTGCAAATTATCTGCAAGCGTGGCTTACTGGAGGGTATGGCTGAGCTGAGGACCTTTCTAATGGAAGGGTAGGTTTGAAGAGAGGTAGGCAGTCCAAGGTGCAGAGACTATGTGAGAAAATGCCTTTGTGTTGTCTGCCTGAAACAACATGAATCCAGCAGTGGGAATGGCAAAAAGCACCTCGGTGCAAGGGGTAGGTGCCTGTGTGACACAAACAGCAGGTGACAACGGTGTCACGGGTTATGGGTGAGTGCCACATGTCCCCGCAGGCACATGGAGCAAGAACTTCACAGCCAATGAGTCAGCAGAGGTGCTGCCCTCAGGCATCTGCCCGAGGCTTGTTGGGCAGCAGTGGGTCATGGCCAACAACCCCAATCAGGCTGTTGATTTTGGAAGTTTCATCCAGCCCTTTCCCTCCCCAGCTGAGTACTGCTCCTGCTACCCCAGCCTGTTCCTGTGGCACGCTGCGTTACGTGTCACACCGGGGTACGAGCACAGCACTAACAGATCCTTATGCAAGGGTGCAATGTTGTCCTTAACACACCTTGTGCTGGTGACCAGAAGGTCAGACCACAGCTGTATGCGCCTTTTGGGATGTGAGTGGGTACGATGTGTCTCAAGCACAGAAAGGGAAAGCTGTCTTCATTCCCCAACCATGACCCAAACCAGAATTATCTCACGCATCCTTGGCATCAGAGCTTGGCTTGGCATGCTGACAGGGATGAATCTTGGGGTGAGTGATGGAGAGCTGGGGTCTGTGCCACATTCAGGTCTTAAGAAACCAGTCTCACTGGGCTTTGCAAGGTGGACGGAAATCTGCCCACCCTCGATGCTGTGAGTTTGACAGCAGAGCGGAGGAGCCTTTGGGGAATGAGGGGGAGGAAAAATAAGAGCTCTAAAGAAACTGAATTCTACCCCACATAGCAATTCCAACAGAAATGGAAAACAAACCTTATCAGAAAGATCCTTCAAACCAAAAAACCTAATGAGCTGCATGACCAGCTCCTGCTCACGTGGTGTCTCTGCCTTTTACTGGATTTAGTTCATTAGGCTTGCACTGAGTCGGCTGCATCAACTTAGAAAGGAGTGTAGATCCCTGGGCAGGACTAAGGTCAGGGGACTGCTGGCTCCAGGCATTGAGAGCTGTCCTGAGCAAGGATTTGCTCCTTGGGCTTGTGCATCTGCTCCCAGACCATGCTGGGGCTGCTGTCAGAAGGGCAGCTCAGAAGGGGATCCATCCCTGTGTCTGTGTGACTCAGGTAGCTCTTGGCAGACCCATAGGAAGCTCTGACTCCTGCCCTGATGAGTTTAGGATTGAAATAAGAATGATACGACATGCTTAATCCGCACCTACTAATTTGGTTAAGTTTTGAAACTCGGCCTCCCCTTTGCACTGAAGCAGAGCTATAAAAGCAAGTGGGTCTGTGAAATAGGTGAAGCCAGTCTACCTCTTGGTGTCTAACAAGAGGACCTTGTTCGTCTTCCCTTCACTTGGGCCCCCAATTTGGATCTCTCTCCCCTGTAAGGGTATTTTATTGTCATTAATTTACTGCTTCCGAGATTTCTGCCCCTTGGACTAAATGGGTTTCAAAACCTACCAACCCATTTGAATCTGATGAGGAAACCCGGGTAGAGGGTTAGCGCATCAGTGGTGTTTCCTTAGGAAACTGGCCGGAAGACCTGCCCAGTGCCCTTCTGCCTGCCCCGTTTCAGCTTTTTTTCAGCTTGACACTGAAGTCCCTTGGTGAGCAGCAGCTCCCAGGAGTGGCAGAGACCAGTTCCACCATTCACAGCCACCACGAGCTGCCAGGTGCCCAGCACATGGCTGCTAGTTCCGGCCCGCTCAGCATTTGCTCCAGCTGTCCAGCGTCTGCCAAGCTGTTTTGGGCAGCCATTCCCACCTGGTGCAGCCATGGCGCATCCCCTTCTCACCACCGAGCCAATGATGAACTCGGGCTAAGCAGGTGATGTTGGGATGGCTCAAGTTTTGTGGATGGGTCCTACTCTTATCAGGTTGTGTGGGTGGCGCTCCAGGGGCAGCACCAGGAGCCGCGTGTCTAATTCCGGCCTTTCGGATTTAGAGGATTTGGGATTTCGAAGGGGTCTGATGGATCCGAGCAGACTATAACTTCAAGCCACTTCTCCTCCCGATGCCAGCTCAGCACAAAAGCACATGAAAACATGCAGACACACAGAGGCATGGACAGGGCTGTCTGATCAACCCTCCTGATGACAGCAAAGCGCAGTCCTGCCTGGGTAACAGAGTCAATCATCTCGGTAAAGGAGAAGAGCGGTGGTGAGAGACATGCGACTTGAGTCAGAGGCTTTGCCAGGGGCTGTGAAATCAGGGTGGAAGGCAGGGGTTTCCAGAACTCACATTAGTTACAGGGAGGGGGCTTTCCCGGAAGGAGGAGAGGTCAGTTATGCTGGATAGTGCCTTGGCTTCAACTTTTCTAGGAAGTTATGGCCCAAAAGATTTCTTTTCCCTGCCAAGCGAGAGCCAGTACAACGACACCCTTCCTCCAGGCCTCCACCCTCTGTAACGCAATAATTGAAAAGGAAGATTATTTTTCTCTGTGCCACACATTAACACTGCAGCTGCCGGAGCCGCGTTCCCGTGCTGGATCCACACAGACCGGCAGCATCGTGGGGACCACGCCTGCAGCCCTGCTCTGGGGTGCAGGGTCTAGCGAACAGGGCAGCCCCGGATGGGCCCCAAAAACCACTGCTGTGCTGGAGGCAGCAGCAAAGGGTGGGAGCTGCCTCTCCGCAGCTCACATCCCTGTCCCCTTAGCTCATAGCTGTTGAGCTCTGAGCTTGCACAGAAAAGCCTCTGCCTTTTCCACCGTGCTCTTTCCTCCCCTGTTGCCTTCCATGTCCTTTTTATCACTGCAGTGGGTCCAGGCTGTGCAGATCAGACTGGGAATCTGCTCAGAATTAAAACCACCCCATGGAGGCTGCAGCTCAGCCCCTGGCTGAGACAGGCTTGCAGGGCGGTGAAGTTTGAGTTTCTATCTTATGGGACTTCCAAAGGCGCGAGCCAAGCCCAGCTCCCAGTAACCATCCAGGGGGTCCTGACAGAAGATGGAAGACCCACCCATGAGGACCAAAGCCCTGGCAAGGGCTCCCCAGAGAAGCACACTGTCCTCCTGCCTGGGGGGCTGCAGAGAGCCAGGGGAGAAGGTGCCTCTGGGGCACCAGGGAAGCATCACTGGGTGACACCACGTGTCTTGAATTTCTCCACTCCGTCCTGGCACTCCTTTTAGGGAGCCGAGGAGCGGCATATGGCTGGGAGGCTGCTGCTCTCAAAAAGCAGCTGAGTTTGCTGATCCCCATGCTTCATTTCAAAGCAAGCTTCTCTCCAGGGCGCTCTCTGGGCACGTGAAAATAACCTAAAGCCTGTAGCTAGGGCGAAGCACTACACAACTGCTGTGCAAGCCCTACACAAAGAAATTAGATTAATCTCTGACTGCTGCCCCTGCAGAGAGCTCCTCCAAACATTGCTAGGCTTGCACCAGTGCCTCCGAGGCAAAGCGGCTGCAGTTGCTCACCCTGCGCCTGTAGGTCCCCCGGCAGCAGCCATGCAGCCCAACTGCCACCCATTTCATCACGTACCATCTGTCACGCTGGAGGGACAGGCAGTAATGTCATCATGGACATCCCTGGTGTGTCACAGCCACTGGGATTCCTTCCATGTGGCTTCTCGGGTCCCGCTGCAGGACGGGCGAGGGTGGGAGCCGTCTCCACAGCTGCTTGTGGCAAGCGATGCTACTTTCATCATCAAAGCGGGACCTCTGGCAGCATGTGTGGGGATTAGCGTCAGATCCTCCGCTTGGACCAGAAGCTTCAAGGCCTCCCAACTCTGTCCCATCACCTTCACCCACCGTGTTTGCATGAGCTGTGCTTCTCTGAAATGAAGGAGGGTGGCCACAGGCTTCCTTGGCACGGCCACCGAGATGCACCAGGGGACAGGGACCCTGTGCCCCATCTCCAAGCGGGACGAGCCAGCGGCATGAAAGGGTTAAGCCGTGTTGTTGATTGTCACATGGTGCTGGGAATGCAAAGGGAGCGAGAGGCTGGGGAGCCCTGCGGCAGCGGCAGCAGCACATCTTGACTGCACATGTGGCCTCTACCACAAACACTTCAAAGTGCTTCCCTCAGACTGACGGAACAGCCTGACGCCGACTGTAAATGCCCTTGACACGCAGAGTGGAAAATATCAAACGCTTCGGCGTTCCCCCCGAAACGCAGCCTGTTTTCGCTGGGGAAGGCCTTAATGAACCTGCGCGGGAGAGGAGGAGGGAGGACGGGAGGTGTGACGGGTGGTTCTCATTTAGCCCATGTATGGGTACGCACCAGCCCAGGCAACTGGACTTAAATCTGAGGCAAATCCAAGTGCTCGAGGACATTTTAAGAGAGGCTGGGACATCAGCTCCAGGCGGCTCTGTGTCAAGACCCCACCGCGCCTTCTCCCCCACCCCGCCGCCTGCCCTGAACTGCGCCAGGAGGAACAAAAATGTTTCCAGACTGGACGTTTCTCCCTTTCCTTGAGGAACCCCCGCCTCCACCCATCCCTGTGCTGCCTCTACTCTACCACCCCCGGCCATGAAGTGCCCACCCTGACCTGGTGCTTTTCTGTCACTGAAATCCTCTCCAACACCGGCACAGAGCAAGCACCAGAGGAAACCTCATCATGGCCCTGTCCCTCTCTCTGGGCTCTGAGACGGGGCAGACCTCTTTTCCCCATCTGCTCTGAGCAGGACAGGCCTCTCCTGGGACATGGTCCTGCTCCGATGAGGAGGAAAAGCCTTGAGGATTGCAAGGGCAGATCTCAATCACCAGTAGCATCTTGGAGTCACTGGGGGCCCCCTGCCTGTGGGCAGCATCCGCCCATGGTCACCCACAACGTGCCAGGACATGAAGTCCTGGTTCGGAATGCTCATGGCAGGGGGGTTCATCTCATATCTGCTTCTTGGGTGATGCCTGCCAGGTCACTGCTCTGTGGTGGGGAAGAAAGGTGGCCTCCAGTCATGGGAACGAAGGTCCATGCCCATCCCATGAGGCATGACCCCATCTTGTGATGGAGGACACCAGCCTCGTGGTTGCATGAGGGACCCGCAGAGTCACAAAGCCCATGGAAAGGGCAGCAGCTACAGTGTTTCTTTCCCAAACCAACTGATGCTGCCCACAGGCTGTGCCTTCTCCTGGCCAAGGAAGGAGAGGAGCAGAGAGCAGGCCATGAAGCAGGGATAGCCACGTTGGCAAGACACTGCCTGCGCTGGTGGAGAAGACATGAGGTACTGAAGTGTGGCTCTTGACCAGCAGCTCTGGACCCTGAACCAGCATCAGAAAGATACAGAGTCTCCAATGGCCCCTTTTGAGCGTGATCCCCGCAGATTCAAGAATATGAGCACAAGTGATGGCTGAGAGAGCAAACATATGCAGGCAGACACCAATCTTCTGCCCAGCCAGATGCAGAAGAGGGGACAGAAAAACGATGGGCCTGTGTGCGGTCTCCTTGGCTCCAGCGCAACACACATCACCGGGAGGCTGAATGGGGCTCTGATGACTCTAGGCAGGGATCCATTGGTTATGACACATTTGGCATGAACGAAATTGCCTCATAAAATACTTCTCAGGTCAGCAAGAACTTGAGGGATCTCAGGAGGGAATTGAAGGAGAGGAAAGTTCAGATGATTGGCGGCAAGATCCCTCCTCACATGTTGGTAGCAAAAGCAGACAGGGGAGGGAGACCACCAAGGGGGAAAAGGTGTAAAATGGAGGAAAAATGGAGGTGTTTCAGGTCACGGAGCATCAGGTCCACTTTCTGAGGGAGCATATGAGCTGGACCACCTCCATCTCCCTGGGAGAGCAACCAATATTCCGGATAACAAACAAGGTAGAGCAGTTAAGAGGGCTTTAATGGAACATCTTTGGGGAACAATATTAAGAGGGTAAACAGAAGGCATAGGCGCCACCATAAACTGCTGACTCCTGGCAGCTCCAATGCTAAAAAGCAAACCTAGAAGCCTGGGCAGTAAACAAGAGGAGGTAGAAAGAGCCACTGGAGCCAAAAAAAGAATGGCTTGGGGTTTCCGAAACCTCACAGGAGGCTTTACCCATGAGTAGGCTGTTGGTCATACCCTCTGTTTGGAAAAGATGATATTGCCTTCTTTAGTGTTGCTGGTTTTTCTGAGACAGTGGGAGTCTGCTCGGGGGGAGCGGGCAGTGAGGGAGACAGGGTCCGGTGCTGGGGAACCCCCCCTGGAGCTGGTGGGGGATGGCAGGCCAGCACAGCCAGGGTCCTCCTGAGCCGGTCCCCGTGCTGACAGATAAAGATGGATTGATCGCTGAGTTGCAGATTGATGACTGCTGTCAGCCGGTGGCCTGCCTCGCTAGCCAAGAAAGGGAAGCAGACTCCATGCCCGGTCCTTTTAAAGGCTTTTTGCCTCAGGATATGATTTATTGTTAGAAAACAAAGGATGTTTAAGGAAAAAAGCCAACACAAAATAAAACATCTCAATTGATGAAAGCTGTCTTTGGTCCCCAGTGGCTTTTCCCCCTCTTCTTGAGCCTGGGAGCAGAGGGGGGATACATCCCCCCTCCAAACAAAAAACCCCAAAACAGCTTCCTTTGCCTTTTAGGTATGCGACTCCACGGTCTCATGATGGGCAGGGACTCCATAACCTATTCCCAGGCTGTCTCCCTGCCAGCAAGCATGACACTATATGCAAACACAGAAAAGCTCTGACTGGTGCTATTTATATGTGATGAGGGACCGGGTGTTTAAAAGCACAGAGGTGCCCAGCTCTAGCCGCTGATTCTGGAAAAAGAACAAATTCCCTGGGATGAAAATAATTAGGAGTAAAATTAAGGAGTGGAAGGAATTATTTAAACATGCATGCATGTAAATTGTTGATGTTAATGGTAAATAAAAAAGGAGGAATCTGATAGCAGTGAGTAGAATTGGGGAGAAGATGCAGACACCCGGGAAAAGAAGCTAAAGGCAGGAGTGAAAAATCCTGGCCATTAGAGTTAATGATAATAAGAAATTGTTTAAATGTATCAAGAAAAGCCAAATCCCATAACAAGATCCCAGACAATAATGGGAAAATATTCAGCCTGTGTGTAGAACAAAGTTATTTGTTCAGCATTTATTTTTCTCTTTGGGAAGAAGTAGGATGACACGTTCATACTTTAAAGAGATAATGAAACACTTTGTATTCTACCAGTGACGAAGCCGAATGTTAAACAGCAGTGATTAAAGTTAGACATTCTGCAGGATCAGATAACTTGCATCAAAGGATAAACAAATTGGCCCAAGAGCTCTCTGAACCATCAGTGTTGATTTTTAAACAAATCTGAGAACTCTGGGGAAGTTCCAGAAGACTTGGGAAAAAATCTGACACCGGACAAATAAGGCAGTAAATAAGATGGGCCATGAAAACAAGTGGTGTTTGGCAGGACATGGATCCAGAAAGACTGATCGTAAGAAAAACCTTTATGCAACACAGTCCATATGGACTCACAGTATGTCACGTAATTAATGTCAATCAGCTGCGGTTTGCAGAAAATAGAGCCTTTTTATTGTTTGTGATGCGATAAAGACCTTAATTGACAAGGTAGCATCATCCACTTTGGTTTTTGTGTGACACTTGGCTTACATCTTCATGGCATCCCAATAAAAATAAAGGAAAAAAACACCCCATCCCTGTACAAAACCAGTGCAGTTGGAATTGGTTTTACAGCCCTATAACCGAGTCAGTTGGAAATGTGGAGATGTTGTCTGGTTGGATTGTTCCTTATGGGACCTTGCAGGGGTCTGATTAATAAGAAGGCTTGATCATTGCTGGAGAAATGGGCAGACAGTCAGAGGAGGGGTAAAGCTCTACGTGGCCAGACAGGTCATTTGAGCTCTGTCTGCGCTAACCAGTCCTTGTGTCTTGTTCTCCAGCCTCTGCAGGGTAGGGAGCTATTGCGATGTGCCAGCATTCCCATCTGGGTTTCCTCTGTCTGCAAACTGAGGCTCTGGGGTTGCTGGTACATACCCAATCTGGAGCTGGGGCGCAGCCAAAGCATGCCTCCAGATCTAAGATTTGGGAGGCATTCTGGGATAACCTCATCTAGACACAGCCTGGGTCCCTTGGCCAGGAGGACTCCCCTCACCAGTACGTGTCTTAACCCAGCTGTATCTGGGGTCTTCTGTAGCTTGAAGTTTTGACCACCTGGCACCACAACTCAGATCCTCAGAGCAACGTAGCTCCCCACAATCTCTTGGGCTCGTGAGCAACGGGATCTATCAGCCGGAGCAAAGGTCCGTGTGATAGCAAGCGCTGTGCATCCTTCCCACAGCTACAGCTCAAAACCAGATGTTCTCAGTCATACTCATTTATTCTTTCAAGTCATGATAACGATCATCTCCATTTCAGTGTGTGTGACAGTCTGGCTATGCCCTTCAGCCAAGTTTCCACAACAGCAGTATTACAGTCAAATGCTTGCACCCAGAAGTATAGGCTGAAATGCTGGGACGAACATTTGTGGAAGCCAAGTGCCCAATTATTCCAGCTATGTTGTTTTCAACCTACTATGCTTTTTGGAGTCCTAAATCTTTTTCTTGAGGGTTAAAGACCTCCCTTAGAAATTTCTGATCTGTATATAATTACCGAGCACATATGAACTTTCATTCCTTATTCACTGCAGGGGTAGCTTGCAGTATCTTGACTAGGTGCTGGGGCACAGGCCATAGCCCCTGGCTTAAAAAAAGGGAATTGCTGACCCTGCAGCGCATGGAGAAGGTCAGGCTAGGAAACAGCTGGGGTCTTACATGGTGCCTTTGAGCCTGGGATCTTCCAGTGGTTTGATGTTGTAGAAACACCACTCCATGCATGGCAGGGGCACATCTGCCCAGGCTGAGGAGCAAATGCAAGTGGAAGGTTGGGTAGGCAGAAGGTAACTAACCCAGCACAGCATCTGTTCAGGGGTGACCCCCTTTCCCTGGGGAGTGGCCTGTCCCAGAGCAGTGTCATTTGTGGGGACCGGTGGCCATGACCATCCATCTCTGTCGTGCATTTGTGGGGTCAGCAGGACATGAAACCAAATTTCCTTTCCCTTGGCGAGCTATGTGCTCCATAACTCAGTGATGCAAACGACCACATGTTTGGCTGAAAAATGATCATCCTCAGGAAGAGAACAAGTCTATCACGCTAAAGGAAGGGAACAACTCAAAGCATAATGTGCAGAAATGACACCTCAGGGCTTCAAATTTGTTCCCCGTCAGTGCAGAGGAAGAAAGCTGACCTAGACGCTGTTGAGGTTGACAGGTCTTAAATTTAATCTGCTCTGAAGGCAAGACATGACCCCACTGCTGCACACTACAAGGCTGCAGCTGTTTTACCCATTGGCTTTTCCTACTCTCTGCCCACCTTGCAAACCTCTCCAGCGGAGCAGAGAAGTATTCCTGTCTGTGCAACTGACTGTCAAACGTGGACTTCAGCTAGGACTGTCTGGACCGAAACCCAGCCCCGAGGAGGGGGCTGTTGCCAGAGGATGCTGTCCCTTCTCGGGACCTGGCTGCTCTCTGCTGAGCAGGAGCCCCTCTCCAGCACTGAGGGTCTCCTGCCCAGCAGTCACGGAGGTATACCAAAGCCCCTTTGTTCCCTGCTAAGCCCTTTGGAAGACGTCTGGCTGAGCTGGACTTTCTCAGGGCCCTCGCTCCGCCTTCCTCAAGGCATGTACGTTTCTTCCCATTTAATTTTCCTGGAGCCCCAAGCTGGGTTTTTCTGGGTTGGTTTGTCTGCTGTTGCTGCTTTTGCCTTTTTATCAGTCTTTGTTATACATCATCAGGGACTTCTAATTTCAGACCCTGGTTCCTGCAGCCAAAACTGGGCTCTTGATCCACTCGGAGTCATGCCAGGGATTCTGACGACCACCACCCTGGGGGCTGGTGGTCCCTCCAATGTTCAGGGACCCACAGGCGTGAGACCTGGCTGATGGTCCCATTGGGCCCCACAGTTACTGTAGGCACGAAGTCTACCTGGATCATACTTCAGCTGCAGCTGCTGGAATAACCACGGGGTTTTTTTATTTTAGCGATGGAGCCAGAGCCCTGCAGAAGAAAAGGTCCTGCCAAGTCAGCAGAACACATCCATCTTCCCGGTGAAGCGAACAAAACCGGGTTTCAGGTTAATTGAACTGCCCCAAATGAAGCATTTTGGTTTGGCCTTCCTCATTTCCCTGTCTCCTCCTCTGTTCTCCCGTTGCGACTGTTTGGATTTAGGATCTGCTGGGTTCAACCCAAAGCCACAGTGGGGTCCAGTCCACTTGAATTAGTAGCAGACATAATCCGTATCTAAAAACCTGCACGTGCTTTTAGGTTCAATAATTTCCCCTATCATGGTCCAAAGACTTGCGCTCTGCGGGACCTTTGTTTATTTGCATGAGATGCTGTTCTCTTTCAGCACTGATTGTTCATCAAGGCAAGGACTATATTTAAGCTGTACCCTGTGTTTACACAGTTGGTTGATGCATTGTTGTGAAACTGTTGATTGAGGCCCGTTAGAAGATGGAGAGCACTCAGCACAAACGGACTTTGTGCTTCATGCATCTGCCAAACTCCAACCAGCCTCTGCTATTTCAGAGGCTCATGATCTGACTGACTTCGGGCGCTGTCACGAGGATGGAGAAAGGCCCGTCCTCTCACTCAAGGGACACTTCTTGCCAAGGCCGGAGGCAGTGATGCTTCTCAGTAAAATGGTTGTAATAATGTTTTAACATGAGCAAAAGAAAAAATAAAGAAAGAAAAGACCTCCCTAAACCTTGTTCAAAGGGCTGGTGGAAATGGAGTCATGGAATTTTTTGAAAAATACAAAACAAAACACAGCCCGAGGCAGAAACCCAGCATGGAAAATTGGAGCCTGGTTATAGTCTGGCAAAATTATAAGTGGAGAAACTTCTCTTCTATTCTATTCTGATCCTAAAAAGCTGCCTGATGTCTCCTCTCCGCTGGGAGGAGAGAGTAAGTACATGGTGGGTACCAACCTCGGTGCACAACTGGAAGGTGTTTGCATTCATCAAGAGGATGATGATACAAAAACCTTGGAGAACACAAGAGCATGAGATGTTCACCAGGGCTCAGAGGCCTCGTGGAAGACATGGGAAATGAAGAACCGCAAAGTCCTGGCCCTGCTTCAGCCTCTGATCGCATGGTACCGAGGGAAATGTCAGAATTCACCTTTCTGTCTTCCCTCCTGACCATCCTTTGGGCATGAACTAAGCAAAGGACCTTCCTACCTTCCTGGGGCTGGTTTTCAGAGCTGGTGGGCAGGTGGGGCAAGAGGGGGGCTTCAAGCTTGGCCACAGCCTCATGTGCCTCTGTGTCCCTATGCAAACTATGCACCCCGTCCTCCAGCACGTCAAGAAGGGAGGATGGGGGCAAAATACTGTGTAAGGGTGGTGGCAGAGGGGATCTACTTACTAAAGCCAGGAGGAAATGTGTTTTATATCTATAAGGAAATGGAGGCACCACATAATTTTCCCTGCTGGGATCTCTGTCCCACTATCACCGTGTGCTCACAGTGAGCGGGGAGGGCTGTGAGTTGTGCAGTGCTGGCACTGGCAGGATGGCCTGCATGCCCCAGACCAGCCTGGCCATGTCCTGCTTTCTCCATCTGGGACATCCCCGGGCGGTGAGTCAGAGGCCCTCAGGAATGTGTGTCTGAGCCACTTCCCCTTGGCCATCTGGGGAGCATCCTCTCCCTGCGAGTCATCCTTGTGAGGCCGAAGACTGCCCCTTCCTCCACTATGGGTGGACCTCAGCAGCTCTGCTTTGGGCACATCCACACGTGGCATCCCTCTGCTTGCCATCACCACAGCTGTGTCCGGAGCTCCTGGCTTGTCCTGCACAGACCCAGTCATGGCTGGGCTGCTCCATCACCTGATGAAATGAGACTTCATCTCTCGCTGTCCCAAACCTGGGCCTGGCATGGCCAGTCACGGGAAGAGACTAGGGAGAAACAGCAAGCTGCACGTGGCCACGGGATATCTCAACACTTGAAGACAAGAAGCAGTGGGACTCCCAAATCTGCCTGGACTGGGGAAGGTGGGGCAACAGAGAGGGCATGGCTTCTGTTGATGGATGGACAAATAGGTCAGAGGAACTGGCTGGCAGGACAATCTGTCACTGCAAGGGGCCAAAATGAACCCAGTTGGGGTTCATATAAAACTCAGTGGATTCCATTTCATATAGCATTTGGGTTTTTGTCTCATGTTCAGATAAATCTGGATTGGAGACAGCAAGTTGCCACTTGAGCTACTCTGAATGCTGTGGCTTATGAAGATGAAAATGAACTATCTGTCTCCTGGCTGTTCAGGCCCTGGGAATAGCAAGCTTTTTGGGGAAAAAAAAAAAAGAAGTTAAAAGCCTTACTTGCAGTCTTGCCTTTTTTTAGGTACCAAGGTCCAGCTCCACAAAGGTACGTTAGAAGTCCATCTCCTGTGGGAGCCTCTGTGGACTCCCTTGATCCTGGAATGAACTCCTGCTTCTTTTTTCGTTTGCTTAGGACATTAATTCAGCATTTTCCCAACCAGGGAACACCCAGCCAGGAGGACTGGGCCCTTTCTTGGGTTCTTTCTTGACAAAAACATCATTCAGTCTCAGGTACTCCCTGGATGCTGCCGGCTGGTATGAAGGCAGTGGAGTTGGACTGCAGACATACCAGAAGGGGTCTGTTGTACCTGGTCTGAACGGAAAGGGGACAGACTGCCAGCTCGAGCGCCTGGACGGACACACTGTGGTTAGAGTAGTCTTGACTTTTAGATGGCAACGATATTAAATGTGCGTAAAGCAGACAGACTGGTGCTAAAGTACTTACTGGGAACATTAATAAACCGTGGACCACCCTTCCTCATCATATGATGTGGTTCTGTCTATAGGCAGGATATGTAAAAACAATTTAAAATTAATTTAGCTTTTAAACCTTTTAAAAACATATAAAAACCCCAACCTTTTGATATAGGATTGGGCTGTTTTTCCAAGTGGGAAAATGTTCACATCAGGATTGATTTAATTTTTTTTCCCCCTTTTAAATCATAAACAGTCCCGGTACAAGAAACAGTAGCTGTTATTGATTAAAAGTTCATTTGCCTTGTCTTTGCTGATGATTGATATTTGGGAAGGAGGGATAGAAGAAGGGAAGGGTGTTGTACTTTGGAGAGAAAAAGAAAATGTGTCACATGCTACCTGCATCTTAGAATAATGTTAGTGTTGGAAGGCATACAGGTTGCGAAGAATAATAGTTGTTTTAAGGTTCAGTAGATCCTGGTCCTTTTTTATGTGTGTGTGTGTGTGTGTGTTTTAATGTGTCGGACGCGCCCTCTTTAAATAGCAGTGTGATGCAGGAGGGGAGCAAGGCAATTGCATTTCCAAATGGGATTTTTATGGCCCGTTGAAGGAAAGCAGCTACCCACTGCATAACACCGCGCAGTTTCCAGTGGCAGATTGTAAAGGCTTCCTTTCGCGAGCACGTGTGCCGCGCTGCTGAGCAGCGGTGAGCACAGGAGGCGCCGTGGGATGCTCAGGAGCTGGCGGGTTTGCCCCGACACCTCTGAACTTTTATTGGGCCCCGAAACCCTGAAATCATGCGTGAGAAACTGCGGGGACAAGCTGGCGTTGCAGGACATGGCCGGTGAGCTGTCTGGGGCTGAGATGGGCCATGGCGGGGGTTCTGTCCTTAGTTCCTTGCCCCGGGGCTGGTGGGAATCGGTGCACCCATTGCCCCAGATGCTGCTCTGCGTGCAGTACGCTGGTGGCCCAGAGGTTTTATAAAATCTCTGATCTTCCGGAAATCTCTGGTTTCAGACAATTTACAGGAACCACACTAGGATGCTGGAAGTGGAAGAGCCATTCGCTGTGAGGCCTTCAAAGGACTTAGACTCAATGGGGCACGAAAGGCATTTCTCGGTCAAAATCCTTTCCAGGCAAAAAGGACGGATTCAGAGAGGGTGAAATTCTCTGAATTCATCCCCGTTCCCCAAATTGTTGAATTGGGAAGAGGGGAAAAAGGGAAATGTTTTCCTAAGATATTTTCAAAGCAGAATGTTTCTAAGGGGTTTTTTTTTTCTTTCTTGGCCCAGTCTTTGGTTTCAGGACCTCCTTCAGTTTCAATAAAAAAATAAAATTCTTAAAAAAATATTTAAAACATCTGTCAAAACAGCAGCTTCTCAGTAGAACTGAAATCTGCTTTTTCCAAGACTTTATAATTTGCTGAAAATATTTGTGGCAAAATTTCTTCCCAGCTCGTTCCCAGTGCAAAACGCCTGTGAACTGGCAGGGCATGTGCACGCTGTGATTTGTGGAGCTCTTGGGGGCCTTTTCCCAGCACTTCTCTGAAGGTCCCTCAAAGTGTGAAGAAACCAAAAAATAAAACCAAAATAACAAATTTCCCGATAAAGGAGCATCAGGGTTGCGTCACATGTACTTTCAGACTGTTTTAATGAAACTTTATTGATTATACATGGAGATGTGGTGTAGTGGGAAGGTGCGACTCATCTCCATCAGCTTGACTTGCTTAAAAGTTAAAGAATTCCCCAAGCCATTGCTGCCTCGGCTGCCCCTGCCTGTCCTGGGCTTCACGTTTAGGGGCGATGGGGTGAGCTGCTGCTCTCTTCTGTGGCAGCAGAGCGCGGATCCCCGCGGGGCGGATGATTTTCGGGGAGACGGTTCTAGGACGGCCCTACCCACCTAACGTACCCTTCGTTAGCACTGATTTACACCTCGGCACAGCAAAAGTTGACTGTATGCTCATTAGAAACAGCGAGTAGCCCAGAGGGAGGCTTTCACCTAAAAGGCCAGAGTTAAGGGTGTTTTAGCCTTAGGCTAAGGTAACTTTGACTTAATCTGATTCATTACACGTTCTCTAAAAATTACTATGTCCATAAGGCAGAGGCATCTGGCATTTTATTGCACTTCTCTATGTTTTGAATTGATTTGAAAGGAGAGGAGAAGAAGGCGAAGGCAGTCCTCTGTCTGACACATATGGATGTTTTCTGGCCCGCTACCTGTGTAAGGGCAGACTTCTCTACATCCTCCTGATGTTACTGCTGGCTCTCCCATAAACACTGTGCCCTGCTTACTGTTTCCTTACCCTGGGAATCCCATCCTGCTCTTCTAAAGCAGTTTACGGCGGCGAGAAGCAGAAACCCATCTGAGCCACAGATCTGGAGCCGGGGTCCCTCCAGGGACAGGTCTGTCCCTCACCGCAGTGGTGTCGGGCGAGGGGTAGATCCTCTGCTGTTCCAGTTGGTTATCGACAGCAAGGCAGCCATGTTTGGCCACATCAGTTCACAAGTCTGAACCTCTTCCAGTTTAGATGGTGCAAAATCCCACCTCACGGGGTTCAAGCTTCTGGGATTTTTCAAAGTACGACAAGTTGGACTGAAAGAGCTTGGAAAGATCCCTCCCCTCCAGCTCATTAATGACTTTTGTTAATTACCATTAACCCTTTGCTTGCCCTGGCATCATCCCCAGCGCTTTTCATCCCACACCACCAGGAACGCATCCACATTGCAAATGTCCTTTTGAGAGATCCCACTCAGCAGAGAGGTCTCAGTCCTACAGGCAGGCACAGGACCTGGGCAGGAGTGACAGGGGACGTGTCACACAGGCAGGCCACCCCCTCTGCAAGGCATCAGCCCATCATTGCCCCGCGCTGAAGGGGCTGGTGCTAACCCTGAGCTGCCAGGGCATCGCTCCCTGGCTCCCTCCCCTCTCCCTCTCTGGAGGAGATGGAGTTTCAGGCTTTGCAGCACAGGCACCCGTGCCAAATCTCCTCTCCAATGCAGGCGTTCCTAATCATGCATAAATACGGCGGTGGATATAGCCGTCTGTGTTGCTCCAGAGAGAGCCTTTGATCCCGGATTGAGAGCTCATGTTTCAGGTGTTTGGGCAAATCAAAAGTACAAAATAGAAACTCCAAATTGCCTTGTAATTTTTAAGAGGCAGATCAGGAAGACACTGCTCACTGGATGGGGAACAGATGTCTCTCCACCGACTTCACTGCTGTCCGGAGCCCCCCTTCCCATGGGTACCTGCAGGCAGAGATGGTGGTGGTTTGGGGAACGTGTCTCAGAGCTTTATGGATCCTGTCTGGCAAGGGGGCAAGTCTGTCTGTCTGTTCAAGCACCAGCTCCGGTTCAGAGCTAGCCCTGCCCTCCTGCTCCTTTCACCTATGGATTTTTGGGACCGCAGCCCATCAGCAGCCTATCGGCCCTTGTCTCAGGGGCTTCACCAGAGAATCAAGTCCACCTGGGGAATAAATCAGCTCCCTGTGAAGCAGCTGGGGTTGGCAGCAGGATGGTCCTCGGGCCAGGCACCAGCAAGAGGCTGATGGAGCCACCTGAGGAATGCTATAAAAAGGGAGGGAGGAGGGCTTGCCCTCCTTCAGGTGCAGCAGTGGTGGGAGCTGAGGGAGGACGGGGTGAGGAGAGCTGCAGCCATAGAGAAGAGCACCCTGTTTAGGGAGCATGTGGGTTGTTTCCAGTGTCACCTTGGGGGCCTTGCCCTTCTGGAAGAGGAATCAGGTGTTTAGGGATGCTCTCATCTGAAAGTCCCTTCCACCAACCAGGGAGGACACACAAGGGGCACCCCACGGCAGAGGTGGTCCCACGGTGCCTTCAGGATGCAGGTATGTGAAACTGGGGTGCACCCAAGGGGACATCTGGCTGCACTGGAAAGCATATGAGGAGATGTGCCTGGACCCCATTACTGCCTGGTGATTGCCCCCCATACCAGCAGGGGTGGCCCAGCCTGGTGACCGGACGGTGCGTAGAGTGGAGCCCGGTGAGCCCCTGGGGGTGAGCCTGGGGCTGGTGGCCGGCTGGATGCTCCAGCAAGCACGATGCCCAGTTCCCCTTGCTTTGGTGCCTTGGCTGGATCTCCAAACCACTCAAAAGGCATCGGGGCTGTTGCTCGTCGCTGCCTCTGAGTCAGTGGAGGAGGCAAGTGGGAGCCTTGAGGTTAGGGCAGAGCCTGCGAGTCACGGCTGCTGGAGCCGCCAGGGCAGCAGCTGGATGCCAAGATGCTTTTTGACAGAAAACAGAAAAAACTGCATTTGGCATTGAGAGAAAACCTGAGCAGCAGGGCCAGGCCAAGAGGCTGCTTAGGGGATGGGAGGGGACAGTTGTGTTCGCCCTGAAGGCTGGTGACTGAGGGAGGTCTTAGTACCTGGGCAGTCCTGGGCTGTGTTGGAGTGGGAAAGGGCTTCCTCCTCCTCCTCTTCGTCCCCACTGAGCTGCCACCTTGGGCAGGTGGATGCATGGAGACCTGTTCCATCCATGGGGCTGGCCCTTCCCCAGGCAGGGTAAGCCAACATTTTGGAGAGAAATGGGATGTGGGGGAAGATTTTCCGGCAGTAGTGGTTATTTCATCCCCTTGGCCTGAAGTTCTTGGCTGTGCTGTGGGAAGCCTAAGTAACTCCTCAAGACACGATGTGCACTGATTCACACAGCAGAGAGCAACTCTGAAAGCAGGGACGGGCCTCGCTGGTGCCGCGGCTGATGCTGTGGAGGGGTGTGAGGGTCTGTGTGGCAGTGGCTGAGGCCAAGCAGTGGCCAAAAGTCTTCAGTGCTGGGGTTGGGTTGTGGATGGGATAAAGGTAGAAACCAGCTCCTGGGGCTGGTGTTTGAGACAGCTGATGGCCTCCAGATCTGGGGTCCCTGAATGGGCTTTAAGGATGTATTGGGAAGTTTCTCATGGAGGGTTGATCCCAAACATCCCTGATTATGTCAAAAGGGTTTTGGATAGAGGTTCCTAAGTTAGGCTGGAGTAGAGCATCATCAGCCTTGTACCCAGTGTGGTACCCACTGCTTGCTGTGTTGGGAAACTTGGGTCTATCTTGCTGGACCATGGCACAATCTTTTTTGTCACCCTGGGGAGAACTTCTCTGCCTACTGCCCTGCTACCCCCCCACCCAAGAGACGTGTCATGTCATCTGCAGCCCCCAGAGCACAGGACAGATCTGCTCATGCTTTGGCCTTCAGAGTCTGTGATTTATGCTCCGGGCAGGAGGCCTGTCACTGAGAGCACAACTTGGCCAGGATCCCTCAGCTGGGAGCAGACCGAGCGTCTTGGCCATGCCGAGACTGACCTCAAGCTGACAGATGCCAGCTCCAGTGCCATGTTTGTGAAACTTCAGTGCTGTGTTCCCCTAAATCCTCCTGAATGTGGGGAGGGGGTGTGGGATGTGATGGGACAGCTGCTGTGAATTAGTCCCCTCTGCTAAATTGCCTCTGAGCCCTCCCCCCCCTCCCTGAAAGGCAAGCTGCAAACCCCTCTGAGTTTATGATCTGTGAGTTCATGCAGCCTCCATTAATTTTATGAGTAGATTTTCCTATATCTACTCTCATATATCAGCCACGGGAGCAGGAGGTGGTGGCAGCGGGGGAGCATGACGTAAGCTTGGTCTGACACACATCACTGCTAAGAGGGAGGGCATGAATGCCTGGCCTCGACGTGAGCATCAGTCCTCCCTCCTCCAGTCCTCCCATCTTCTCCCACTAATGCAGGGAAGTTCTGGGGATCCCCATGCAGAAGGGGACACTTCTAAAGTCCTGGTGGAGGAAGAGCAGCTTGTCATCTGAGCAGCCCTGGGAAGGGGCACCTCATGCTACAGGGTGAGGGTTGTCCCATCCTGCAGGATGAGGGACTATGGAAACCTCCATCCTTGGTCAAATCAGGATGAGAAATGGGAAAAGACTATAAATCACTCAGGAAAGCAACGGAGTTGGGAACCCAAAAGTCTCCGAAGTCCCAGAGCACAGATTGCTGGGCTAAGCCTCCTCTGAGCAGGGCCAGCTTCTGGTCAACAGAATTGGTGTGACCTGTCCACCCTGCGTTACTGCTGCTTTGAAAGGACTGATGTATGGTAGGAAGCTGGGATGATGAGCTGGATCTGGGGTGCCCGCAGGAGGTGTGAGCTGGGGACTCACCACAGGAGCCAGATGGGTGGCACAGGCTGCTTTACTTTCCTTGGAAAACCTCAGGATCCTTCCCCAGAGGCATGAAGGTGGCCAGGAAACACATTTGATGTGTTAAGGTTAAAGCTCCAGTGGGCAGGATAATGGGGATAACGAGAAGGGGCTGGAAAAATGCCCATTTTTGGCTTTAATTTGCCTAGCCTGGGTAGTGTAGGTGCCTCTTGAGTACAGGGAGCGCTAACCATCCCCAGAGCCCCTGGGGTAAATGGGCCACAGGGGCAGAATGAAAGAGGGACGCAAACCCCCAGACCCCCCCTATAAATTTGCGGGGTAATTGGCAGCATTGCACTTGCTATGAAACCCAAGAAGCAGCTAAGTCCCCACACAGGGGAGAGCTTTGGGAGGAAGGTGCAAAGCAGCCTGCTAGAAACCCTGGCTGTATTTCAGGCTCAGGTTCTCCTTCGCTTTCCCCTGGGGACCTGCTGCTTGTGTGGCTGAAGCCCAGGTGGGACTTGCTCCCTGCTCCTGGGGAGGAGCAGCTGGGGATGCAGGTGTGAGGACCCCCAGAGTGGGTCCTCTGCCCTGGGAACTGCCAAAAAGTCCTTGTCTGAAGCTTTGATTCCTCGAATCACTCCATGTCCGAGCAGGCTCATCCACCAGTAAATGCCGGTCTAAGTTTTTTGGCAGTGAGTTGTGCTCGTTGAGTTGTTGCCTGGAGACTGGCTCGCCATGGGGGTGCCAGGAGCTTGGGGTGGCCTTGGGAGATGCAGTGGGGCGGGTTATGGGGGGAGAAGGTGCTTGGCTTTGTTCTGCAGCTTTAGCCCATGCCAGTTCCAGGGTGGTGGAGAGCCTTCTCCATGCTGCTGGAACAGAGGGTGTGAGGCTGAGATGAGGCTGGCTCTGTCCTGGGGCTGCCAGAGACTTTTCCAGTGGCGCTTTGTTTCCACTGATCACCGGGGTCACTTTCCAGGACATTTTTTGATGATCTGGTCGTTCTTTTTGAACAAAACCTGACCATTTTTGTTCATCTTTCCAGCACTCTGTCTGTTTCCTGACTGGCAACACTTGGGAATTTTTTAGCAACTTTATGTTGAAAGACTTTAGGGATTATTTTTTTTCCAGGATCAATTTTGCAGTGGAAAAATCCCATTTTTCAGCTACCTCTGTGCATTGAGTCTGACAAAGCACCCTGTCCCAAACCAACAGTAACCAAACCACAAAAATTGTTCTCAAAGAAGCAATCAAAAAGGAAAGAAAAAGGCACCGGCGAGGATCTCTTTTTCTTTCTATATTCTGAGAAAGCATGTGAATTACCCTCCTTCCAGTTCTTCCCAGAACATCGTAGTAATGTTACAAATTTAGTCATAAAGCTGCGGTTGAATTATAGTTATCATTGTAAAACAATAATAACTATGCAGATACTTATTATGGTGCATTAAGTTACAATGATAGTAAATCTGTCATAATAACCATGGCAACCCTCTTAGCCACGCAGTAGGGATCCTGCGATGTTATTGATAAAATCTGCTGAACTCGGCTGTCTTACCCTCCGCAGAGCCTCTGTACCATTTTATTGGGAATGGTGATTAAATGATGTAAACCATATCTCCCCCGGCAGTCATTTGTTCTCTTCGTTTGCGTGGAGCCCTACAGACGAGGCATTAAATGCTCTGTCATTTAACACATGGGGCCAGTGATAATTGCGGACCCTGGGTGAGACTCGCCTCTCTGGGAGAGTGGTTTGTAGGATGGGCTCAGGCCGAAAGGAATGGCGCTGGGGGTAGGTTTGGCTCGCCGAGTGCTTTTTTTGGGGATGGCCGGTGTTTGGCTGGGCTGTGCAGGGTTTCTCATATCGGGGTGGGCTCTGGGGCTGGCCCAGGGGTGGCTCTGCGGGGATGGCTGGAGCCTGCGCCTAAAACCAGAGAGGTGTCCCCCAAAAGAGCGCAAGTGCAAGCACTTGGTGGGGAAGATGCTGAGCCTTCCTTCAGGCTGGAGATGGTTAACAGTGCCGGGAGTGTGCCAGAGGCAGGTCGGCGGCCATGGGCTGACTCAGGCTGTGGTCAGGCCTGAGCGCCCAGCGCAGAGGCTCACCTCGTGCGGCTGCTGCTCTGACATGTTTTATGGTCCTGCGTCGTCTCACTCCTGCTCCTGTCCAGCCCCGCCACTGCCAGAATAACCCACAAGAAAGGCTGTTCTCATGAATTTCCCTGACTTGTTTTGGGGTGAGGGAAGATCGTGCCTCTTTGGGCACCTCTGGGAGCCAAACCACAGAGGCTCCTTCTTAGTTTCCATCAATCTCACTCGTGTGTGATCTTACGCAAACGTGTGGGGTGATGCCAGGGTGGGCACCAGGTTGCCCAGGCAGGGATGTGCACAGAGGCCTCAACAGCTTCCAGCACCTCCTGGTCTCATCTCGGAGACCTTCCTGCAGCCTCTCCCCCTCTGTCCCATGACAAAGTGGGGCCACTTTTATCCTAGAACTGCCTCTGGTTTTGCCAACCTGGTTTCCTAAGGGCTGTGGGATCGCCGTCTGCCTTTTGAGGCTTATTTCAGATGAGCATGGCAGAGGGCTGCGGTTTGCAGGGATGTGGGAGATGGTGAGTTTCTGGGGTGGTGGGGGGCTGCTTCTGTGCAGTGTGAGGGGGATCCTGAGCCCAGCTCAGCCATATTAGCCAGCGGAGAAGCCACATGGCTGTGCTGGGCTCTGCCTGAGCCATGTGTGAGCTGGCTGTAGGCTCAGACACACACCAGCACGTGCCGGCTGCTGTGGCCGTGGGTGGCGTGGGCTGTCCAGGGCTCGGGAGCCAGGGCTGGGGTGCAGGGGGAAGAGCTGGGCTGCGGCAGGCTCCGTCCCCTGCTGTGCTGAGCTGGCTCCCGCTCCCTTGCCCTTGTTGTCCTCCCTGCCAGCGCTGCCAAACATGGGCATGTTTCTCCTTTTGTCATTTTTCCATTGTAATGTTTCCTGCTGGTTTAGGAAAAAAGGCTAATAATTTATCACCGTAATAAGGATTTTCTGGCTGAAGAAAAGCCCATTAAGGTCTTGCTGAGTATAGGAACCCAAGTTCTGTTGTGAGTGTTTATATTTTCTAATTACTCACAGATGACTCTGGTTGTGTCAGTGTGCAGCTGGGTATAGGACTCTGAGTGCTTGCTGGTTTCTGCCCCATTTGTTTACTGGTACTCCATGTGAGTCTGCCATGGTCGGGAAGAAACTCAAAGACTTTGCCTGGAAAGGAGAGAAGATGCTGGGATGTGCCGGCCTCACTGAGCTGCGGTGGTCCTGCGGGATGCTTTCGGTGTTTGCTCTTCTTTACCCACCCTCTCTGCCCCAGGAAGGGACCGTCTGCTGTCTGACCGCAGCTGGTGTAGGTCAGTGAAGTTGCAATGAAATGAGGCAACCTCAGCTCTTGCCAGGGAGAGAGCTGGCCCTTCTGAGTAACACTGTGTAAAATGTAGCAATTAAAATTAAAAAAAAAAAATTCCTTGAGGAAAAAGTTTTGTTCTTTATTGGGCCCCAGGTATTCAACTGAACTCACCCTAGGCTTGAAAATAGTGCTGGTGGGGCATTTTCAGTACTTCAACGTTTTTATTTAAATACTAAGTTAGGGGGAATGTGTCTCGGTATAAGGCAGCTTTCTCCATCCTTACACTGGGGAGTTTCCCAGCCCTGTGGAAATCCACCTGGCTCCATGTAGGTACCAGCAGAGCATGTGATCTTCGGTCTGAGGTGATTTGAGGTCTCTGGCTGGAGGTGGGAACAGCCCCTATGGGGTCTTGGGATGCTCTCCCCATCCGAGCATCGCGCCTGCCTTCACTTGTGTGGGTGAGCGTGGGTTCGAGAGGTTACAGAATCACAGAATCAGAGAATAGTAGGGATTGGAAGGGACCTCTGTGGGTCATCTAGTCCAACCCCCCCGCCGAAGCAGGGTCACCTACAGCAGGCTGCACAGGACCTTGTCCAGGCGG